>DSLFC04101__coassemble_223_pt1 | contig 127792 bp, 124 predicted proteins | sample DSLFC04101__metabat2_low_PE_021 | metagenome-assembled genome bin DSLFC04101 | reverse complement strand
AGGAAGTATATGTGGCTTCGCCACATATACCATCCAAACGATTACCTATCACTATTGGAGTTCAGCTATGTGAAGGTAGCTGATATCGTGACCTTCTCCGAGTCCGAAAATGACAGCCGCACCGACAGTCATGTGGAAGTGCTGTATTCCATCGACAAGACCAAGGGGGCGGATTTCCTGAAGGCATTGAATTTGGCAGACGGCAAGAACCGCTATACCAATGCGGACACTCTGGATGAAGCCAAGTATTTCTACCAGTCCGATGTGCTGATCGACGCTCTGGCTGCGGCTCTGGAATCCAATTCCACCGTGGTCAAGAACGCGCTGGAAGCCTACATCTCCGCCAATGGCGGCTCTGCCATGCCTCTGACGGATGCCTACGGCAAGACCAAGGCTGAAAATCTGGACCTGGGTCTGTATCTGGTCGTGGAAACCAAGGTTTCCGAAATGGTCGTGTCCACCACCGATCCCTTCCTGGTATCCGTCCCCATGACCTCCGTGAATGGCACCAACGCCACGGACGGCGGCACCCGCTGGATTTACGACATTACCCTGTACCCCAAGAATCTGACCGGCATTCCCTCTCTGGAAAAGACCCTGCGGGAGGATCAGAACGACACCGGCAAAACCGATGCCTATGCCCACACCGGCACCGCTTCCGCCGGTGATACCATCGACTACCAGATTGCTTCCACGCTGCCTTCCATCACCTCCGAAAGCACCTACCTGTCCTGTTACACCTTTGTGGATACTCTGTCCAAGGGTCTGACCTACAACAAGGGCGATGTGGTACTGGAGTTCTTCACGGATAGCGCCAGCACCGATTCCGTCGCCAAGTGGACGGAAGCAGATGGTAAATTCGCTGTTGCTTACAATACCACGGATGCCGGTGAATCCGTTATGACCATCGAAATGACCGCTGCCGGTCTGACCGAGATCAACACCTCCAAGGCTGTGTACTCTGGTGCTTCCATGGTCAACTCCGGCTATTCCGACTGCACTCTGCGCATCACCTATTCCGCCAAGATGGACAGCAGCAAGGATCTGGTATTCGGTGACAAGGGCAATGATAACAAGGTTGTGCTGACCTGGAAGCGCAGCAGTCAGAACTACTACGACACCCTGGTGGATGACTGCCATGTGTTCAGCTACGGCATTGACCTGACCAAGCTGTTCAGCGACGGCAAGGGCGATTTCTCCAAGGTGGAGTTCCTGATTCAGAACAAGACTGACAACTACTTTGTGAAGGCTGAACTGAACGAGACCGAGGGCATTTACTATGTGGTGGATCATGTGACCGACAAGGCGGACGCCACTCACTTTGTTCCCATCAAGACCGCCGATACCCAGGGCAGAATCATTGTCAAGGGCCTGGAGGACGATACCTACACCCTGACCGAGGTTCGCACCGACAACGGCTATGTGATGCTGAAACAGGGCATCGATGTGGTCATTTCCCAGAAGAATACCGATGCTTCCTGCGCCATCTATGGCACGGATGTGCTGGGCCTGATCCAGAACGATCCCCGATACGCTACCATTATCCACGATAACGGTGATCTCCACAATATGCCCCAGAAGCATCTGGAGCATAAGCTGCTGACTGCCTCCGCTGCCGTGGACGGCAAGAAGGTCACCATGCTGGAGGATAACGGCAGCGTGAATGCCGAAGCGCCCCTGACCGTTGTGAATACCCGCGGCTTTGACCTGCCCAAGACCGGTGATCACGGTACTTGGATGTATAGCATCGGAGGCGTGCTTCTGATGGCTGCTGCTGCAAGTGCCATGTTCTTTGCTCTTCGCAAGAAGGGTTCCGTCAACTAACCTGTTCCGTCTGTCCCGGAGGGAAACCTCCGGGACCCTTTTCTGGAGGTACATACCCTGTGAAACACAAAATATCCATCATTGTTGCCGCACTTCTGATCTTTTTCCTCGCTTTGGGGATAACGCTGTACCCGCTCATTAGTAATTATGTAAACCAAAAGTATGCTTCGACCATCTACACCGAGTATGAGGAGATGATTCAAAATGTTGACGAAACAGAATTACAGGAAGCCCGCAGTCTTGCGCAGTCTTACAACCAAGCGCTGGCACCGGTATCCTCCTATGACAAGGAAGGTATTTCGGAGGCCAGCCACAACTACGATTCCCTCTTGAACCTGGGTGGGAACGGCATTATGGGTTACATCGAAATCCCCTGTATTCAGGTAAATCTGCCGATCTACCATGGCACGGACACTGAGACACTGGAACGAGGTGTGGGGCATCTGCTGGGCAGTTCACTCCCGGTTGGCGGTTCCGGCACCCACGCAGTATTATCCGGGCACTCCGGCATGGCAGGACAGAAGATGTTTACTGATCTTCTTCAAATGAAAACCGGCGATATCTTCTATCTCCATGTGCTGGGGGAAACCCTTGCCTACGAAGTGGACAGCCTGAATACGGTGCTGCCCCATGACACCAGCCTGTTGGGCATTACAGACGGTTCTGATCTATGTACGCTCATCACCTGCACCCCGATTGCAGTCAATTCCCACAGACTGCTGGTTACCGGTCGCAGGATTCCCTTTGAAGCTGCAAAGGAAATCGTGGAGGAAGCTCAGCTTGAGGAAACCGAATTGGAATCTACTTGGGAACAGGAATACCTGCGGGGGCTGTATATCGCCATCGCGATTGTCCTGATTCTCTTTCTTATCTGCATTGTGGTGGCACTACTGGGGAGAAACAGAGATGCGTAGACGAATAGCATTGTTTCTCCTGTTACTCATATTCCTTGTCGGGTGCCTGATATCCTTATTTCCCGTAATCAACGAACTATTGTACCGGGAAAAGATGAAAACCACCGTGTCTGAGTTTCAGTCCAATACAGAGCATCAGCAGCCGCCTGTGGTCATTCTGCCATCTGGCGATGGGGAACTCACAGAATACACACCTGCCATCCATCAAGAACTATGGAACGATATTCAACAGTACAACAGGCGGCTGTTTCAAAGCCGACAGGAAGGCATAAATGGCCTTGAAAGTCTGGAAGAAGCCTGCTTCAAACTTTCGGACTACGGTATCAGCAGCGAAGTGTTTGGCGTTCTTTCGATTCCGGCGCTTGAACTGGAGATGCCAGTTTACCTCGGTGCATCCAGCCAGAATATGGCTCTGGGAGCAGCCCAGCTGGGACAGACCAGTGTTCCAGTGGGAGGGAAGAACACAAACACGGTTATCGCGGGACACCGAGGTTGGAATGGCGCGGATTATTTCCGGTACATTACTGAGCTGGTTCCGGGAGACCGCATCACGATAACCAATCTATGGGAAACTCTGGAATATGCCGTTGTCGGTACAAGGATTATCTCGCCGGATGATGTGGATGCCATCAAAATCCAGCCCGACAAAGATATGATTACGCTCTTTACCTGCCATCCCTATGCGTCAGGAGGGCGGCAGCGTTATCTTGTGTTTTGCGAAAGAATCAAAAACGAAATCAGAAAGGATGATTCAAAATGATCAATCACTATCACTTCGCCAGAGGCGGTTGCGATGAAAATGTTCGTACCATGGGTTTTCCCGTGTTGATTGTAAACATCGAGACAGCCGTTCCCTCTGTGCCCCAGAAACAGAAGGAGACTACCGATTTGACCAACAAAGAAAAGAACAGAGCCTCAGTATACTGCCTGTGTCCCCGGTGCCGAGCCATGTTCTTCAGCGCCAAGAAGTTCTATATCACACGGGTTGACCCTTATCAGGTCGAAAAAGATGACTGCACTTTCTGCCAGACCGGTGCCGGGTTTGACTACCGCGTTGTTCCCAGAACACCCCGCGGCAATCGCAATGGAGGCAATCATGACTGAGAAAAGAATGGCAGGAGAGTACAAGATCGTTCAGGCAATTTCCGTCGGCCCTACGGAAATTGTTCTGGGTTATTCTCCTGAGAATGAAGCCCTTCCCTACATGACCGCGTTCTGCACCCAAAACGAATTGTTTACTGCATACCAGCACTGTATTGCGGATGACAGCTATCCCCATATTCTGGGCATTTTCTCTGAGCGCATGACAGCCGCCGTCAAAGAACTGGAACGCCAGCTATCCGCTGAGAACACAGCAGCGGTAGGCAACAGACCATATAACCAGCAGAAATGCCTGAGTACGGAGCAATGCAGCCTGGTGTCTCATGCTGACGACCTTCATCAGAAGGTGGTTATCATTAAGCCGGAGGTTTTGAAACCAGAATACCAGCTGGCTACCAGGCAGCTTTATCTGTGTACCGGAGGATTTGGTGCTTCCCCGAACAGCAGAGGATCTGCCTGCTTCTGCACCAATCTATTTACCGGGAAGCACAGCCGTTTTGAACGCAGCGACATTCTTGCCACGCTTGAAGCTGATGCAGTTCCCAAGTGGGCGCAGGAGAAGCTCCGCGAGGCACTTCAATCCCAGCAAAAGAAAGACAAATCAAAGGAGGCGGCACGATAATGGATTTCTCGATCAGAACTGCAACCCCGGCAGAGCAGATGTATTCCTACAGCCAAAGCGGCCAGATAGAAGCTCAAACCGGCTGCATCGGTCATCTCCGTGCTGACTTTGGCTCGGATGGAAACAGCTTTTATTCCTCCTGGGCCGACCACAACGCAAGCCTGAAGGATCAGGCGTTCAAGGATGAATTCGATCATCTAATAAACACGCTGCGTGGTTTGGAAGCTCCCGATGCTTCACAGACCCAACACGAGGCAATTCTTAGAGACAGAGCAGTGCTCACTTCGTACTGCTATCGACACCCGGACAGCAAGAGACCAGGTTTCTACGGCAGGGAGCTGACTCTCAGAGCCGATACGCAGAAACACGCCTACATTCTTCGCCTCAATCCTCAAGAAGGCGATTACAATCTGTACTGCTACTGTTATCGCAAGGACTGGCTTGATCGTCATCTGAAAAACGCGGAGAAGGGAATCCGCTTTATTGACCCGAATTACAAAGAGCTGTTTCGGATCGAAGATGGTGACAAGGTTCGATATTCCACAAGAAGCGGAGAAACCCGGCAAATGACTTGCCGCTACATTGACGATTATCATTTTGAAGCAAACAGCTATCGGGGAAACAATCTCTACCACATCTGCGAGTTTGCAGTACTGTACCAGAATCATGGCTGTCACGGCATCATTCCGCTGCGGCAGTCGCTCCCGGAGAGCTGTTTCAGCACGCTGGAGACCACCGGGGAGCTGATTGTCATTACCAAAGGTGAGAAAGGATACTCGCCCACAGGTGTTTTCCCACAGGACACCTCCCCAAAAGAAGGAGCATCCGCTTTGAACGCTGCTAATGGTGTGAGCAAAGCACAGGAAGCAGCAATGGTGGCCGGTTCCATGTTTGGCTGGGAAACGCCTGCTGCAAACCCCAAGAATTATGATACCCTCGGTCAGCCGCTCAAAAACCAACGGCGTTCCCACGCTGCGGAACGATAGAAAGGAAGCACAATGGATACCACGCCTCAGAAGTATCACCGTGGTGATATTTATTACGCAAATCTCGAACCGCATCTGGGCTGTGAACAGGGCGGTATTCGCCCTGTTCTGGTGGTTCAGAACGATGTCGGCAATAAGCACTCCAAAACGATCATTGTTTCGGCCCTGACGAGCAAGACAGCCACCAAAGCGAAGCTGCCCACCCATGTGTTCTTAGACCACATCCCCGGAATGTACGCCCGAATCCCATCTCTCGTCCTGCTGGAGCAGATTCTCACACTCGACAAATCTCGTTTATTGGGCTATATCGGCTCGCTCTCCGAATCTCAAATGAAACAGGTCAACACCGCACTGAAATGCAGTCTTGAATTATGACAAACCAGCTGGGCAGAAGCTATCTGCCCAGCTTTCTACATAGATTTTTGAGGAGGTTTTCCCAATGGAAGAAACATTCTTTAGACAATTTAATCCCTTCGCATCCCGTTCCGCAATCGGCACGGGTTTTCTTATGCCCTGAAGGTAGCAAATCGGCTTGGCTTCCTACATACCATTGATCAAAGGAGGCGTGTTATGAATACGAAAACTGTCATTGTTCACTGCGAGTATTCCGAGGAGGGAAAAGATATCGCTGATATCATACAGGAATCTTTCCGGCTTTTTCTGCAAAAGGAGCTCGGCACATTTGCCATAGCCACCCAGGATGGTGTATCCTAATAGCGATGAATGGTCGCTAATTTCAGAGCTTCCCAAGGAGGTAATTTATGTTCTTAGAAATCAGCGACCCCATGGCTTACCATGTGGCGAAATACATCCGGTTATCAAAGGAGGATGAAAGCGAAGGCCCTTCCCAGAGCGTTACAAACCAGAATTCCCTTCTGGATGAATTTGTGAAACAGCATCGGCTGTCCGTCTACGACACCTATATTGATGACGGTTACAGCGGTACCACATTTGACCGTCCGGCATTCCGGCGAATGATTGCGGATATCGAAGCCAAAAAGGTCAATATGGTCATCACCAAGGATCTGTCCCGTCTGGGCCGTGACTACATCATGACAGGTCACTACATGGAGCGGTACTTCCCGGAAAAGCGTGTGCGATACATTTCCCTGCTGGACGGCATCGACACCGGCGTGGAATCCACCGCCAATGATATCACCCCCTTCCGGGCGATTATGAACGACATGTATGCCAAGGACATTTCCAAGAAGATCAAGTCCGTGAAGCGTGACAAGCAGCGCAAGGGACAGTTCATTGGCGGCAAGCCCATGTATGGCTACAAGATGCATCCCACAGAGAAAAATAAAATCGTCGTCGACGAGGAAGTAGCGCCTATCGTGCGGCGGATTTTCGCCATGGCACTGGATGGAGTGAGCTGTCGAAAAATCGCCGCCACACTGAATGAAGAAGGCGTGCCCACCCCGGCCACCTACTGCGGATGGAACATGGGGAGGCGCGGCCCCTACGCCGGTCTGTGGTCCAGCGAACGGATTTCGGAGATGCTGCAAAACGAAACCTATATAGGCAATATGGTTCAGGGACGCATGGTGAAGATCAGTTACAAATCGAAGAAGTGTCTGAAGCAGCCCAGAGAAAACTGGGTTGTGGTAGAAGGAACCCATGAACCGCTGGTAGATGCCGAAACCTTTCGCAAGGTGCGCCTGCTGGTGGAAAGCCGCAAGCACACCCGGAGCAGAACCTATGACTTTTTATTGAAGGGTTTGATTTTTTGCCATGAGTGCGGCTATCCCTTGGCAACTCTGAACCGCAAGAACGCCGCCGGAGAAGAACGGCTGTTCTTCGTCTGCCGCACCTACCAGCGGTTCACCAAAGCCGGTGTCTGCACCTGCCACTCCATCAAGGAGCAGACCGTCACAGAGGCTGTGCTTGCCAAAGTTCGGGAAGCCTGTCAGGCCTATCTCAACGCTGACCAGCTGCTGCCAATGGCGCAGAAAGCCGTGGAAGCAGCCAGAGTCGCGGACAGCACCGAAGGGGAGATTCAGGCCTTGCAGGGCAAGATCGAGTCCATGACTTCCAACCTGGATCGGATGTACATGGATAAACTCTCCGGTATTCTCAGCGAAGACGACTTCCAGCGCATCTATTGCAAAGTGAAATCCGATAGGGCCAAGCTGGAGGATCAGCTTAGGGAACTGGAGAAGAAAAAAGAATCCCCCGCCAAAGCGGAGGATGAAGCAAAAGCACTGGTTCAGCGTTTCTTGGAAAGCGCCTGTGCCAGCCGGGAGCTTCTGGTCAGCCTCATTGAACGCATTGAACTCAGCGAGGACAAACAGCTTTATATCAAATTCCGCTTCAAACAGCTAAATTCAGCACAGTTTGAAGCGATTTCCTAACATTTCATCGTTTACAATAGCCGCGGTGGGATACGTAGCTGCGGCTGATTCCCGTGACTTCGGCCACCTGCCGCTGGCGCTGGGGCGGATCGCCGTCCAGGCCGTAGCGCAAGGTGATGACCTGCTTTTCCTGGTCTGTCAGGCAGGTGTCCAGGGCTCGGCGCAGGTGCACCGCCATCTCCCGGGATGCCACCTGCTCCTGGAGGTCCACATCCTCGCTGACCACATCCATCAGCGCCAATGGCGTCCCATCGGCTCCGGTTTCGATGTTATCGTAGAGAGAAACGTCTTGGGAGGACTTCCGCTGGGAACGGAAATACATGAGAATCTCATTTGCTATCCTCTCCCCAACGACTTTTAGAACCGCCCACGGGTTCATTTTTTCCCAGGCCGCTATTATCCTCCTCAAAATCGCCATAATCGACATCTGCGAAGGCTTCCAGGGGTTCTTCTTCGCCACCTTCGTCATCGGAGTGAGCTAACCTGTCATCCATATCAGGGAAATCAATATCACTTTCATCCGCACCAAACAGAACCACATGTGCATTCACGCCATCCCAGATCACCTTGCGGACAACGGTTCTGATCGCTGCTCTTTTTTCCTCAATGGACATATCATCGATACTGGTACGGAACATGGACAGCATCTGCCGCAGCAGATCAAACTCAGCATCGGTAAGTGAATTGACATTGACCAAGCCTTCCAGCTCATGGATACGGTTCTCCACATCTCGGTTTATATCGGACAGTTCTTCAATACGCTTCAGCACACGGGGTTTGGCGATGGAATCACCAACCATACCCAGAGAATCAACAAGGCCATTGATGGTCTTTTCGTTTGCTTCATGCTCTGCCCGCAGATCTTCCAGCTGCCGCCTATACTGTTCCCGCTTGCCGGTATAAAATTCCCGGCTCTTTGCAAGTTGGGCAATAAAGCTGCTGTCGTGGTCAGTCAGAGATTTGATTTGCTCAATGATCCCTGCATCCAGAATATTGCCGTTGGCATTACGGCGGTTGCAGCGTTCTCGCTTGCTCCGCTCTTTCATCTTACATACATAGGTGTAAATGACTTCACCGGAAGCAGTTTTGCGCTGGGACAGTTTGGGGTACATTCTTTCGCCACAGGAGCAATACACCAAACCGGTCAGCAAGGCTTCATTGTTCCGGGGCTTGCGGTATGCCTTGGATTTATTCCTGTCCAGAGATTCCTGCACTTTGATCCACTGCTTAGAGGGAACGAAACCGGGATGCTTACCAATAGCAATAATCCATTCGCTGACCGGAAGCAGTTGTGTTGTTCTTCCCTTTTCCTGGTTCGTGCGGTTGTAGGCCATGATACCACAGCTGCCATCAAATGCTTCCTTGGGGAAGAAAATCTCGGCTTCTTTTTCCATGAAGTAGTTGTAGGCATCTTCGTCTGCAACCATGTAGGCCGGGTTCTGTAGGATTGCCTTGATCGCAAAGCGGGTGAAGTCCTTTCCCTTTTTGGTTTTGATTCTCTGGCGAAGCAATTCAGCTTCCACGGCGGTCAAAGAGTCCGTTTCCTTATAGAGATCAAAAATCATCTTGGGAATTTCAATCTCTTCGGGTATCGGAATCAGCTTATAGGATTTTCTCTCTTTGCCGTCAATCGTGATCTTACTGACGGAACCGGACTTGAAGCCGGTGGGTGTATTGCCACCCAGCCAGCGGCCTGTCTTCGCCAGTTCGTGCATATTATCACGAATGCGCTCGGCGATGGTTTCACGCTCCAGCTGGGAGAATACAGATATGATAAACATCATGGCTCTGCCCATAGGGGTACTGGTGTCGAACTGCTCCTTAATGGATACGAAAGACACATCCAGCTTGGTCAGTTCATCGATCAGCCCCGTAAAATCACTGATATTACGACTGATTCTATCCAGACGATAGACTACGATTGCCTTGAACTTGCGTTTACGCACCTCGTCCATCATTCGCTTAAAGTCCGGTCTTTGTAGATTGCCGCCAGAGAAGCCCTCGTCCTCAAAGACAACACAGCGATCCACATATTCTTCGCCAAACATATTGCGGACATACTCTTTGCACAGTTCCACCTGATTGCCAATACTTTCGCCCTTACCAGTGAATTTGGATTTACGGGAGTATATGGCAATCTGTTCTTCATTTTTACGCATATCTTGTTCCTCCCTCTTGATATGTGATGTTATTTATGCTATTATATTACAGCGTAACTAAATTGTAAACAGGAGGATGACAATTATGGCAAGTTTATCCCCAGAAATGGGCGGCACCTACACCCTTGGTGCTGACGGTATGTACTACCCCAACCTGGAACTCCCAGAAGAAGAAACGCCCCGGTATAGCAAGTACGGCAGAATGCGCCATACTTACCTCCGGGAGCACAAGAAAGCATATTACACCACGCTGCTGTTTGATGGCAAACTGGCAGCCCATCTGAACGAGATTGATGATGCTGCTAATGCTCAGATGATGCAACTTACCAAACAGATGGCAAAAGCCCAAGGGGTCACCGAAACGCTGAAAGCAAAAGATCAAATGGCATGGGTGGGAGCTATGAACAATATCCGAAATGCAGCAGAAGAAATAATCCTGTCTGAGTTGATCTATTGCTAACAATAAGACCTTCGATTCTTTCTACGAAGGAACCGGAGGTCTTATTTTATCTGATTACTTTGGTCACTTGATTACACGCCGAACAGGATCCAGATCAGGATGTAGGCAGGAACGATGGCGGACAGGGTGAAGGGAATGCCGATCTTGAAGAAGTCGGCGTTGGAGACTTCGTGGCCTTCCTTGCGCAGGATACCGATACCGGTGATATTGGCAGAAGCACCGATGGGGGTGCAGTTACCACCCAGGGTTGCACCGGACAGCAGGCCGAAGTACAGTGCGGTGGAATCAATACCCATTTCCGCAGCGATACCGGCGATAACGGGGATCATGGTGGCAACATAGGGGATGTTGTCGATAAACGCGGAGATCAGCACAGAAGCCCAGACGATGATGGTGTACATCAGGAAGGGATTGCCTGCGCCCAGCTTTGCCAGCAGCTGTGCCAGAGCATCGATGACACCCATATTGGAGATGCCGCCGATCATCAGAAACAGGCCAACCAGCAGTCCCAGAGTCTCAAAGTCGACAGCCTTCAAAGGTCCCATAATGGCATCCAGATTTTTCTTCTTTGCGTAGTTGTAGATCAGACCGATGATCAGCAGAGTAAAGCAGATCAGGCAGTTGGTCTCAGCGGGCATCTCGAAGGGCAGGAAGGAAGCCACGGTCAGCAGCACGATAGCGCCGACCAGCAGCACAGTGGGAACCATATCGGTGACTTCGGTCATCTTGCCCGTCTTGGGGATAGCACCCTTATCCTTGCGGAAGGTGAAGTAAACGATACAGGCAGAGAAAACCGCGCCCAGCTCCACCATGAAGAACATACCAGGCTTACCCTGATACCAGATGAAGTCCAGGAAGCTCATGTCTAAAGCGGAACCCAGCATAATGGCGGTGGTATCGCCGACCAGAGTAGCAGCGCCCTGTAAGTTCGAGGAAACGGCGATGGAAATGATGAAGGGAACTAGATTGGTCTTCAGCTTCTTGCAGATTTCGATGGCAACGGGAGCAATCATCAGAACGGCAGCCACATTGTCAACGAATGCGGAGATGATACCGGCAAACAGGCTTAGGGAAACAGCAGCCCACTGGACATTGGGACCTTGTTCATGATCATGTCAGCCAGACGTTCTGGCATATGGCTGTCGATGAACATCTGCACAAGGCCCATGGTGCCGCCGATCATCAGCAGAACATTAAAGTCCAGCGCGCCGATGATCTGATTGAACGGCAGCATACCGGAGATGATGAAGATCACACCGGAAGCCAAGGCAATGCGGGGGCGGTACTTACTGGAGGTCAGCATCAGTACATAGGTAGCCGCAAAGAGGATAACAAATAAATCTTCCTTTCCTATCTATAATTCTAATTATTATACAGGATACCCAGTAAAGATGCGGTTAAGAAGCAAGTCCTTTTGTGCATTTCGGAACTGTATTCTTGTTTGAACCTGTTTTTTATGCTATACTGAATTAAATCCCAAAAGGAGGGCTTTCGTTGAAGAAAAAAGGCCAAAAAACCCGCCAGCCGCTGAAACTGCAGAATTTCCTGATGCTGCTGGTTTCCGGCACGGTAAACGCATTAGGTGTCACCATGTTTCTGACCCCTGTGGGACTGTATGACAGCGGCATTTCCGGCACCTCCATGCTGCTGGACCAGCTTACCCCCACATGGCTGACGCTGTCGGTGTTTCTGGTGGTACTCAATGTGCCACTGTTTCTCTACGGCCTGAAAAAGCAGGGCTTTGCCTTTACCGTGTATTCTATTTTCGCGGTCTGTGTTTATGCAGCCGTGGCATGGCTGATCCAGAATGTTCTTCCCATTGATGTTGCCAATGCCTCCCCCTTTGCGGGAAGCGACCTGCTGCTGTGTGCCATCTTCGGCGGTCTGATCTCCGGTGTAGGCAGTGGCTTGACCCTCCGGGCCGGAGGTGCCATTGACGGCATGGAGGTCATGGCTGTGATCTTTGCGAAGAAGCTGGGTGTCACCGTAGGCAACTTTGTCATGGCCTACAATGTGGTGCTGTATATTCTGGCGGGCATCAGCTGCCAAAGCTGGATCCTGCCCCTGTATTCCATCATTACCTACTATGTGGGCCAGAACGCAGTGGACTTCATTGTGGAGGGCTTAGATCGCTCCAAGAGTGTGATGATCATTACGGAAAAGGCGGAGGACGTAAGCCTTGCCCTGATGGAAGCCTTTGAATGCGGCACCACCAAGATCCCCGCCAAGGGCGGTTTTACCAATGTGGATAGGACGGTGATCTATTTCGTGGTGAACCGCTTCCAGATCGCCCGGATGAAAAACATTGTCCATACCATCGATCCCGCCGCCTACCTGACCATCTCCGAGGTAGCGGATGTGTTCAAAAGTGTTGCGCCGAAATTGCCTGAAAAGGAAAAAGCGGAAGAAGTCATCGTCCCTCCGGAACCGGAAGAACCCGCCACGGACAGCGAAGCATAAAAATTCAGCGCCACGGATGCAGTCGATCCGCGGCGCTGTTTTTTATTGCTGGGGAAGCTGGTATTTTCGGGAATAGTCATCCAGCCTTTCTAGGAAAGTGGGGTTGCTTTTTTTCATGCTCCGCATGGCTTCATGGGCATTCATGTTGTGCTCATGAGCATCGATGATGCTCACCGCAATGTTGGAGCAATGGTCGGAGATGCGCTCTATATCGGTCAGCAGATCGACCCAGATAAAGCCCGCCTCCACGCTGCACTCGCCCTTTTTCAGGCGGGCAATGTGCCGGTTGCGCAGGATGGACTTGATGTGGTCGATAACCTGCTCCAGCGGTTCCACAGAGCCGGCGGCTTCCCGGTCGTTTCGCCGTAAGGCATCCACGGTCAATCCGAGAACTTCCGTCAACGCGCCGCAAAGAACTTCCATCTCCTGCTTTGCGCCATGGGAGAAAAGGATATTCTTTTCCGCCATTTCCTCAGCGGATTCCAGAATATTGACGCTGTGATCCGAAATGCGCTCCAGGTCGCCAATGACCTTCAGCAGTTTGGAAACCTCGGAGCTGTCGTCATCGGAAATCTGCGCCCGGGCTAACTTGGTAAGAAATGTCCCCAAGACATCCTCGTAATGGTCCACATTCTTTTCGCTGGTGCGGATTTTATCCGCATCCGTCAGATCACTCCGAAGCAGCGCTTGCAGACTCATCCGGCTGCCTGCCAGGGTTTCCTCAGCCATTTTCAGAACAAGGTTGTGGCACTGCCCCAGCGCAATGGGGGGGGTTGCCAGCAGTCGCTCGTCCAGTTCCACCGTCTTGGCGGTATCGTTTCCCTCCGGCACCAGCAGATAAGCGATCCGCTCCAGCAAGCCGGACATAGGCAGCAGCAATGCCGTGCAGAGAACATTAAACATAGAGTGGCATGCTGCAATGCCCAGATAGGTTGCGGACGCATCCAGCAGCGCAGGCTTCAGCAGCTTCGATATCAGAGCAAACACCGTCAGCCAGACCACTGTACCGATCACATTGAAGGAAAGATGAATGTATGCTGCCCGCTTTGCGTTCTTGTTTGCGCCAAAGGAAGAAAGCAACGCTGTCACACAGGTGCCGATGTTCTGGCCCATGATAATGGGGATTGCAGCAGCATAGCTGACCGCTCCTGTGGCAGACAGTGCCTGCAAAATGCCCACGGAAGCAGAGCTGGACTGAATGATACCCGTCAGCACCGCACCCACCAGCACACCCAGCACTGGGTTTTCAAACATCAAAAACAGGTTCTGGAAGGCGGGAATGTCCGCAAGGCCGGACACCGCACCGGACATGGTATCCATGCCGAACATCAGCGTTGCAAAGCCCAGCAGAATGGTTCCCACATCCTTGCGCTTGGTGGACTTGGAGAACATCAGAAAAATGGTTCCGATGAGGGCCAGCACCGGGGTAAAGGAAGTGGGCTTCAAAAGCTGAAGGAACAAATTGTCGCTGGAAATACCTCCCAGGGACAAGATCCATGCGGTAACGGTGGTGCCGATATTGGCACCCATAATCACACCAATGGACTGCTTCAAGGTCATGAGTCGGGAGTTTACGAAGCCAACCACCATGACGGTGGTAGCAGAGGAACTCTGAATCACCGCCGTAACTCCCAGGCCTGTGAGAAAGCCCTTGATCTTGCTGTCCGTCAGCTTGCTGAGGAGGGCTTTCAGACTGCTGCCTGCCCGGCGTTCCAGACCGTCACCCATTACATTCATACCGAACAGGAACAAGCAAAGGCCGCCAATCATGGTCAGTGCATCAAAAATCGTCATTTGTATAACCTCTGTATTACTTATCGGTCAGTTTTTTCAGAATCGCTACTACACCGATGATCACGCCGGTAACGATGAAAATACCTAAGTAACCTGTACCCATAATGGGCAGGGCTTCCATCAAAAGATCCACACGCATAGCTTACCCTCCAATCTGTGCTTTTACCAATGCCAGGATCAGGCCGCCTGCAATGACAGACGCGATCTGACCGGACACATTGACACCGACGGAATGCATCAGCAGGAAGTTCTGGTTATCCTCCTCCAGGCCCAGCTTATGCACCACTCGGGCGGACATGGGGAAGGCGGAAATGCCCGCGGCACCGATCATGGGATTGATCTTTTCTTTGGTCAGCAGGTTCATGAGCTTTGCCACCATGATGCCACCAAAGGTGTCGAACACGAATGCCACCAGTCCCAGCCCAATGATGATCAGGGTATCGACCTGCAAAAAGTCTGCCGCCTTCATCTGGGAAGCGATGGTGATGCCTAAGAAAATGGTAATGAGGTTTGCCAGGGCATTTTGTGCCGTTTCGGAAATGGACTGCATCACGCCGCACTCCCGGATCAGATTGCCGAACATCAAAAAGCCGATCAACGCCACCGCATCGGGAGCCACAATCCCAACGATAACGGTCACCACGATGGGGAACAGAATTTTGGTAGTCTTGGAAACGGGCTTGCCCTTGTACTGCATTTTAATCTTCCGCTCTGCCTTGGTGGTGCAGAGCTTAATAATGGGCGGCTGGATCAGAGGAACCAGCGCCATGTAGGAATAGGCTGCCACCATGATGGCACCTAAGTATTTGCTGCCCAGCTCCGTAGCCACAAAAATGGATGTGGGGCCGTCTGCTGCACCGATGATGGAGATGGATGCGGCATCCCGCAGGTCATAGCCCAGCAAGGATGCCAGCGCCAGGGTGAAGAAAATACCGAACTGGGCGGCAGCGCCGAAGATCATCAGCTTGGGATTTGTCAGCAACGGCTGAAAATCGATCATGGCACCGATGCCGATAAACAGCATCAGGGGGAACAGCTCCGCCCCATCAATACCGATGGAAAACAGGGCATCCAGCACGTGCTGCACTCCGGTTCCCTCCACCGCCACAGGCAGGTTTACCAGGATGGCACCGAAGCCCATGGGCAACAGCAGAGTCGGCTCCATCTGCTTTGCGATGGCAAGATATATCAGCACACCGCCAATGCCCCACATCACCAGCATCTGCCAGGTAATGTAGGAAAAGTTTTGAATCAATACTTCCATGATTATCCTCCAAAATTAAAATTGCCTCACCCATTATACGGGTGAGGCGGTTAATTTAGAGCAAATATTATGGGGTTTCGGCTAAGACGCGGTAAAGATTATATCTGCGAATCCGGCATGCGGTAGCCGACACCCAGCTCGTTGATGATGTATTTATTCTCTCCGGGCTTACATCCAAGTTTTTTGCGGATGTTAGCCATGTTCACCTGAAGCTTTTTTATACTGCCATCATCCATGGTTCCCCAAATAGAATTGATAATGGCGGAATAGGTCATGACTTTACCAACCTGCCGGCTCAGAAGCGAGAGGATATTAAATTCTGTCTGGGTTACATGAATCACTCTGCCGCCCACCGTGACCTGTCTGCGGTCATAGTCAATTTCAAGATCACCCAAAGTGAAGACGCTGGCGGGAACGGCGGCCTGCAGATTCATGCGATTAATCCGCAGGGACGCCCGGACCCGGGCCAGCAATTCCCCGGTGCCGAAGGGCTTGGTAATATAATCATTGGCACCCAAATCCAGAGCGGATATTTTATCCTGTTCATCGGACCGGGCGGACAGGACAATAATGGGGATCATGCTGCTGCGGCGGGCGACCCGGATGAACTCCTCTCCGTCTATATCCGGCAATCCCAGATCCAGCACCACCAGATCCGGCATATGGGAAGTCAGCATCAGAATCCCCTGCTGGCACCGCTGGGCGGTAAGCACTTGGTATCCATTGGTGTCCAGAACGGTCTGGATCATGCTCAGGATGCTGCGGTCATCCTCCACCACAAGAATTTTATATTTATTATTCGACATTTCCCATTTCCTCCATTTCCAAAGCAAAGCTGAAGGACGCACCGCCCTCGGGGCGGTTGTAGGCTTTCAGCTCGCTGCCATGGGCCTTGATGATGGTCCTGCACACACTCAGACCGATGCCCATATTGCTGCGGGTAGAATCCGCCGGGGCTTCGCTGTCCAGAAGTCCCGTAAACAGGAAATTCATTCTCTCCGGCGGGATCCCGCAGCCATCATCCTCCACAGAAAAGACAGCCTTTCTGCTTTCCAGCTCCACCCGGAGCCAGAGGTTTTGCATTCCGTGGGCATGGAACACCGCATTTTCCAGCAGATTCATCAGCACCTGCTCGATCAGCACCGGATCCATGGGGATGCTGACAAATTCCTCCGGAATGGTTACCTGTACATTCTGATTTGGATAATGCTTATGAAACTTCACAAGCAGGGCATCGATCAGCTCCTCCAGCACCGTGCTGTGCTTGGAAAGGCGGACCGTATCTGCATCCACGCGGGTGACAGACAGCAGATTTTCCACCATGCGGTTCAGCCACTGGGAATCGGTCTGAATATCCTTCAGTAGCCTTCTTTTGCGCTCATCGGAGATGCTGTCATAATTTTCCAGAATGACAGAGCAGGAGCCATAGATGGAAGTCAGAGGGGTACGCAGATCATGGGATACCGCCCGGAGAAGATTTCCCCGCATCCGTTCCTTTTCCGCTTCCGCTTTCAGCTTTTCCTGCTGCTTTAATCGGGTGGTCAGTGCGCCGGTCATGGTGGCGACGATCAGCATAACCACCGCAGAGGAAATGCACTCCGGGGAGATCAGGTCAAAGGCCCAATAGGGATAGGTAAAGGCCCAGTTCACCGCCAGCACGCTGATCAGGCTGGACGCAATGCCGAAAACATACCCCTGTGTCCGCCAGGACACCAGGAACACACCCAGCACAAAAATCATGGGCGTCATGGTCTTAGTATCAAACTGTTCCACAAGAAACAGATTCACTAAAAACACCACGATCAGCGTAACCAACGTAAACAGGCTGTCTGAAAGAATATGCTTTTTGCTTACCATGGCCAAACCTCCAAACCTTCGCATGATAACATTATAGCATTCTTTCGACACAAATACATCCCTATATCCTATGAGTGCAGGCCAGTCTTTGGTTAAGAAACAGCAAAGAATTCGCCTTCTTAACCTCAAACTCCGATACTTTCAGACATTCGGAAGATTTCCGCTTCCGATATACTTTCTGTGTGAATTCCTCTTTTCTTCGCCAGCTCGCTTGCCGCCTTGCGGCGCTCATCCGTATAGGGTGCCGTCAGCCGGATGCTGATGCGGCTCTTATCGATCTCGAACCGCAAGCCGCCCTGCCCGTCATCATCGGTCAGCTGGCACAGCTCCGGGAATTTTTCTGCGTACTTGCGCATACGCTTCTTTAGATTCGTATTGCTTCATTGTTATCGTCCTCAAAAGTATATCCATCCGTCAGTTCCATTTTCTTTTGGGGTGACACATTGGGAGCCTGCAGCACAAGGTCATACAGTTCCTGAGCCGCCATGGCGCTGTCCGGCATAAGCGGCAGCACCTTTTCCTTTACTCTACGAACCAGCTTCCGTTGGTTTTCCTTTTCCTTGTAGAAGTTGATAATATTGGGACTTAACCTTGCCAATCCATTGATCCAACGGCAAACCTGTCCCTGATCAAACTCTACTGCAAAATAAGGGTTCAAATTTACATCGATAAACAGTGAATACAAAAAATCCGTCTGATTGCCAAAGTCTTCATCCGGGATATTCCGCCGCAGCACCGCCATCACCGATGCAAAGTCCAATCGTTCCATCTTTTCACTCCCGTTTGCTCAATTTCCGCTCAATTGGCGTTCAATGCAAACCTCCTGCATTTCCTCTATAATGAGGGTACAGAACCTAAGATGACTCTATTATACAAACTTCTCCAGAAAATGTGTAAACAAATTGCGAACATACATTCGATAATAAGTAACAAGGTTCGACATCTTGGGTTTGCAGTATTCCGGGCAAGCGCCCAAGGAGGTGACCGTTATCCGAAGCATGGCGCCGATCAATCTGATCGTGTATTACCCCAAAACCGAAGAAGGCCAGATAGAACTGGCAAAGCGAGTGTCCGATGTCCACGCAGCCGCAGTAACCCAGCGAATCAAATCGCTGAACTGCCCCACAAGCCAAAAGCTGGAGCTTTTGGATGCGGTCATCGAAACCGTGAAAGAAAGAAGCAGGGAACAGACTTGATGGAAAGTCTATTCCCTGCTTTTTATTATTTCCCTTCCAATCTTTTCGCCGTTGCCTCAACAGATTCCAAAAAAGCCTGCTCAACCGGAGTCAGATCACCACTGTGAGTGCGCTTGTATTTTTGATATTCCTCTTTTGCTTTTTGCTCAGCCAAAGCATGAGAAACAGAACCGGCATTCTGGAGCACCTCACTGTCCGTCATCCTTAAATAATCATCAAGACGGGCAATCCAGTCCTTCATGTACATGGGCTTCTTACGCATGGCCTGTAGCTCAGCCAAGTCCAAATATGCCGACACTAAACGGTTCAGTGTTCCCAGTTCATCCTCGTTCAAATAGTTTTTCGCTGTCTTTGCTTCTGCAAGTGTAGGACGCTTATGTAGGACGGATTTCATCCAGTGTCTTGGAAAGGTCGTAGCCGTACTCGTTTTCGATGTGTTCCTTGATGCGCCGCTTGCACTCTGCCGGATCATCGTTGATGGGCTGCTCGTAGTCGCCGTAATAACCGCCAAAATAATAACGGCACATAAAGATCGCATCTGCTGTTGCCATCGCGCCTTTGATGCCTTCCGGGTGGTCATGCGTGACCTCGGCTGATGTTTTTGCCCGCTCTCTGCCGTTGGACGGCCACATTCCCGTTCTTGCGCAGAAGCCGCAATCCATCATCCAGGCGCATGGAGAAACACGCATAGCCGAGCCGTTGCCGTAGCTGTTGTAAGGCTCACGGTTATCAGAGTTAATCCACGCTCCGAATCTGCCGCCGTATCCCGCATCAGGATACATCCGACCGTATTTCTTCATAGCATCGATGAAGTCATCGCGCTCACCGCCGTTCATAATCGCCTCCGCAACGGCGCAGGTCATGACGGTATCATCTGTGAAAAAGCAGTCATCCCGGAATAAGGGAAACTCCTTCGTTTTGATATTGTGCCACTCGTAAACAGAGCCTACGATGTCACCGACTATTGCTCCAAGCATAAAATCACCCTTTCATGGAATATCGGTCATGTCATGACATAGCCGATTTTATTTACGCCGATAACTCCACGGCGGAGAACGGTAATGTCAATAGTTTCATACTCCGATTTGTTAATATCTGCGGTCGAGGTTTGCGTTCTCGGAATATCAATCCTCTCAATCTGCGTCCTTGGAATTGGGATAGTCTTCACGCCGAGTTCGTGGAGAACTTCATCAGGCAGTTCATAATTCTGCTCAACAAGTCCAAAGCAGGTGAAGCCCGTATCCACGCAGAACGATATGAGTTTCTTTTTCCCGATGTTGTAAATGACGCAGAACGATGTGCCAATCAAGCTGCCGAGAAGGTAGCCTACAACAGGAAGTTCAAAGCCAAGTGCCTGACCGATAATGCCGCCGATATGTGCGCCGAGCAGATAGCCGCCTGAAATGACCACGGTATCCACGAAGGCTGCACCCATCTGCTGTGTACTCATCTTTCCGGCAGCAACGAGAATACTGTTCTTTACCGTCTGCATGACAAGGGCAACGACCGTACCAAGAACGGTAGGATTGATACCTTTGAACGCCTCGCCAAGAACTCCTTTTTCGCACATAATCAACAGAGAAGAAGATATAGAGCCACGAAGGAAACCTTCTGCTCCGGCAGAGATTCCCTTGGTTCCCATCCTTTTAATCTGCTGAATGTCGATTTCTCCATGCTTGATGAGAAAATCTATCGCTTTGTATATTTCAGGCGCAAGTTGGAATGCAACGGTAATCGCCGCAGTAGTGTAGCCAGCCTTCAACGCCTGTTTAAGCATATATTCCGTATTGATTGCGCTGTCCGCGGTTACGCCGTGATCTTCCGCCTTAAACTTCTGCTCCTTGCTTTCGTGGGCGATGTCCTCCAGCTCCTTTCTTGACGCGCTTTTTGAACTGACCCCTTTTTCATTTTTTATTGTGTCCGTCAGCCTTGATTCGGTTTCGGCATAGGCGTCGGAAACATCGGAACGGATCGGCTGATTTCTCAACGCCTCACGATGCGCGGTCGCCTTGGCATCAGAAAGCTGGTCTGATGGAACGAGTCTACCCTGGTCATGATAGCTTGCATGACCGGATTCCGGGCTGAACCTTGCCTGTGCCTTTGCGGTTTTTTCTGCCGTAACATAGGACTTCGCACTATAAGTCTCGCCGGAGTCCAATTGGATATCAACAGAGTCTTTCAAAGTGCTGTGCAGAACAGAAGCACGGTCTGCTGAATCAGCCGCGACCGCATCCACATTGAAGGTTCCAGCTCCCCATTCCTCAAGCATATACCCCTGGAGCTGTCCGATTCCAAGGTTTCTGTACTGATGGTTATTTATGTTTTCTTCAAGCTGTTTGATTGCTGCCTCGACTGCGCTTACATATTCCTGTCCCATGTGGGCAGCAATATCAGCGCCCATTATCCCAGTAGCAAATTCCCAGCCTTGCTGCATCTCGGTTTTTAACTGCATAGGCTGACACCTCACATATTCATAAACTTTTCAAGCCCGTCATTGTAGAGGCTGACCACTCCATAGAAAAGCATCTGCCGTTTCATCAACGATTTGTTTCTGAAAACCTCCTCGGACTTTGAAGCGACCTGTGTGCCAACTTTTCCAATGGCATCTGCACCCGTTGAGAACGCTTTTTTAACACCTTTAAGGATATCGACCTTTTTGTGCTTTTTCTCATCATCTACAACAGTCTCAGCATCCGTATTTTCGGGAACATTGTCTGTGGGCGTCTCAATTGTTTCCTCGGCTTCATGATCTGTACCCGTGGCAGCTATACTTTCCTTTGTGGCCTTGAGGAAACTCGGAACAGGCAGCGCAGAGAGTTTTTCCAGGAACGCATCGTAGTCCTCGCGAGTAGTCAGCACCTTTGGATCGGCGTATACGACCGCCTGATTACCTGCCCAGCCGAACTTAACGCCGCATTCATCAAACTTCACATCGATAACAGGAATCAGTTTATCTGTGCCTTTTATCTCTCCGAGAAAGAGGATTTTACCCTGGATATTTCCGGCTTTTTTGTTGCCCAGCCAGACCTTTTCTGTCCAAGAGACGATGTTTATGGAATCGTCCCTTGTGCCGATAACTCCTTGTTCGTTATCATCGTGTGTTTCCACCATCTTCTTTAGCTGGTTCATCAGCAACTCATCCTTATAAACAACGATGAGAGTTTTCTTGGTTTCAAACATAAGCATTCTCCTTACTCCACATTCTTTTTCAACTGCTCATACGCTGCCTTAATCTTTGCGGCCATCAGCTTTCTGCGCTCCTCAAGGAAATCCTCGTAAGCCATATTTTCCCAGCCATGAGGCAGAGCGTTTTCTTCCTCCATGCGGCGAATCTCATCCTCGGACTTGCCTTCGCAGACGATGGGATAATAGACCGAAGGAGCGTCATCAAGAATGTCCATATTGTCCTTCCAATCTATGAAGGCATAGTTTGCCATCTGATTGATTTTAGAATCCGGGTATCCCAGAGATTTCAAATACGCTTTCGGGAACAGATGATGCTTTTCGAGAGACCTTCTGTTTCCGTCCGTTCCCGGCTCAAACAGCTTTGAAACAAGCAAGCTGCTCTTGGAGAACAGAATCTTCGCGTCCATGATATTCAGCGATGCGACATAAATATCCAGCACCTTTCTCCAGAACACCTTCTCCGAGGAACGAATATCCCGGATTCTTTCCAGCAATTCATCAAAGTAGTTGCCGCCGCCGGATTTCTTTAGCAGATCGTCATTCATGGCGAATCCCTTGATCATATACTCTTTTAGAATCGTATTTGCCCAGATGCGGAACTGCGTACCACGCAGAGATTTCACACGGTAACCAACAGAGATAATTACATCCAGATTGTAATGATCAACCTGATAGGTTTTTCCGTCAGTTGCAGTTGTTGCAAAATTTGCAACAACTGCTTCTCTTGTTAGTTCGCCCTCTGCAAAGATATTTTTGATATGCTTTGAAATTGTAGACTTGTCCCGCTGGAACAATTCTGCCATCTGATCCAGAGAAAGCCAGACTGTTTCATTTTCCATATGAACATCGATTTTGGTTTTACCATCTTCCGTCTGGTAAATTATCAGTTCGGTATTGTTCTCACCCATTGTATGACCTCCACCGCTAATTCGTTAATTTGTTCTAATTATACCATAGTTCACTGTAAAAAGCTACATCTTTTCGTACAGATCATGCTCGTCCCTTAAAATGCCTTTCCCAGCATTTTATGCTGATAACCTTTCTTCCGCTTTCCCATTCCTGCAAGCACCGAACAGGAATTCCCATTTTTCTTGCGAAGGGTTTCTTTCCCATGCCAAAGGATTCCCGATATGCCCGGATGCGGACAGCTTGTCCATCATAAAGGAAATGATTGAATTCATCCAGGAAGTCCGTTACCGGGACACCGTAGAACTTCGCCAGCCGATCTACCTTCTCAGGTTTAATATGCTGTGTAAAGCCTTCCTCAATAGCCTTGTAGACGCTGTGGGTCATGCCCACCTTGTCCGCAACCTCCACTTGCGTCAGTCCTTTGCTGTGCCTGAGCCAGCGGAGCCTGTCCGGTACATTATCGATCTCCTCATATCTGCGATACCGCTGATTAAACTGAGTAGCCTCCCAAATCTTCCGTGGGACGCACAGTACAAAACTATGTATGAATAGAGGTGCATACCTCACAATGGAATTCTGCGTCTGGGAGAGGACATACAAATCGCCCGATAACCGGTCTAAAATGCGCCATGCAGGCCGTTTGAAGCCTTGGGGTGCAACGTGCCGACTCTTAAAGTCGCCCATGTGAGGATAGCATTTTCCACGCACCGGGCGGCATAGGTTGCGAGGCGGGCGCCTTTGGACGGGTCGAAGGTGGAGATGCCTTTAATCAGGCCGATGGTGCCAATGGAAATGAGATCCTCCTGATCGGCGGTCTGGGCGTAGTATTTTTTCATAATGTGTGCAACCAAGCGCAGGTTCCGTTCAATGAGAATGTTTCTCGCTGCAATGTCTCCCTCCTGGGCCAGCTTCAGGTAGCGGCGCTCCTCTTCTTCGCTGAGAGGACGGGGGAAGGAACCGGTGTTCAGCTGCAGAGAGTACAGCAGAGAACTCAAGATCAGCCATGGGACAATCATGACCATCACCTCCACTGCTACCCTATTCTACATTGCCCGTCCATTTTCCGGATTGCTTTGGGGATTTGCCTCTCTTTCAAAGAAAACACGTGGGGGAACTGGAGGCAGAAGGGTCAGAAAAAATTCCCGCCAGGGAATGGACCCTGGCGGGAAATCCGTTTTTTAAGAAAACAAGGGGCTGCTTCCGGCGGCTTATTTCAGCCTTCCATAGTACATATCCTGGAAAATGCCCTCGGATGCGATAAGCTCCTGATAGGTTCCTGTCTGCACAATCTCGCCTTCATTCATCACGATAATCCGGTCGGAGTTTTTGAGTGTGGTGAGCCGATGGGCAATGGAGATAACGGTCATCTGCCGCTCTTTCTACAGGGCTTCAATGGCATTCTGAATGAACCGCTCTGTGGTATTGTCCAGGGCGGAGGTGGCTTCGTCCAGGATTAAAATCTTTGGCTTTCTCAGGAAAATTCTGGCAATGGAAATCCGCCGCCTTTGCCCGCCGGAGAGATTTTCTCCCTTTTCCGACAGAACCGTATGGATTTTGTCCGGCAGACTGTTTATAAATTCATCCAGGCAGGATTTTTGAATGGCGTCCTCTATTTCCTGCTGGGTGGGCGTTTCATCCAGTCCGTAGCAGATGTTCTCGTAAATCGTTCCGGCAATCAGGAAGGGATTCTGGGGCACCAACGCAACGGCCTGGGACAGGTCATGGCGAGACAGGCTGCGGATGCTTGTGCCGTCGATGAATATATCGCCCCCGCAGTTTTCCAGCTTGCAAATGGCCTTGATCAGCGAAGATTTTCCGCAGCCGCTGGGGCCTGCAACCCCTAAGAACATTCCCTTCTCAATGGACAGGCTGATTCCTTTCAGAATGGGCTTGTGGTCATCGTAAGAAAACCACAGATTTTGAATCTCCAAAATCCCGGGCAGCTTCTCCCGGGGCTCTGCAAGGGGCTCGACTTCGGCATAGGAAAAATCGTTCTCAATTTCCGCCATTTTAAAGAAGTCTTCCGCCAGAATCATGCCTTCGGACAGTTCGTCCAGGATTCTGTGGAGTTCTTCCAGGGGGCGGATCAGCTGCATGAAGCAAAGATAGGCGGTAAGGACGGCGCCGACGCTGATTACGCCCTGGGCTGCTAAGTACGCTGAGATGCCGATCATCAAAACCGTAAATACCACTTCATTGATAAATTTCAGGCAGTCATATTTGGCCATCTGGACATGGTGCTTCATTTCCTTGCTTCTGAGGGCCTCGGATTTCCTGTCAAACCGGCTTTCTTCCGCTGAGATGCTGTCTGCCACCCGAATTACTTCAATGCCGTTTAACAATTCCACGATTGCCCCGTCCATGGAGGCCTTTTTGCCCAGCAATTCTACCCGGATGCCCCGCTGGGTGCTGATCTGCCGCATAACAATGGCGACGCCTATGGGAATCACGAACAGCATGGGAAACGCCAGAATGGGAGGCAGCGTCATAAAAATCACAACGATTGCGGCAATGCTGTTGAAAATCGCAGGGGCGAAATCCATGAAGACCAGTTTCACAAGCCGGATTGTACCGTCTAAGCATCGGTTCAGCCTTCCGTGGATATTTCCCGTCATGTTCTCTTTATAAAAGGCCAGAGGGGCTTTCAGCAGCGATGTGATGACAATGCCTCTTGCCTTCTTCTCCGTTGCGGTGGCGGTGTCTTCCACCATGATTCGCCGCAGAATCTTAATCCATTCGTTTACCACATTGACAACCAGAATCAGCAGGAGAATGGGAATGATTTTTGTAAATTGAATCTGGGTTTGCACCAGAATATCGTCCGTCAGCCAGCCAATGGCTTTGGGGGTTACCTGGGACAAGCAGGCGGACGCTGCCATGGCCAGAAGGATGATGATAAAGTTCCGCTTCTGTTTCCGCTCCAATAAACCATATAATTTCCGGGCGATTTTTTCAGTTCTGTCCTATCTATCATAAGAGGTTATCCTGCCTCTCTGCTGACCTTGCCAATCAAAGCCATTATAGCACGCCTTCATAAGTTTTTCCATGGCCTTTCTTCCTGTTTTTATTCAAAGTGGGAAATTATGCGTTTTTTCAAACGGGAAACCCGCACTGGCCCTTGGTTTCCCCGGGGGAAATATCTTACACAAATTTTACATAGAGGGGCTTTTACTTTTTACATTTACCTGTATAATAAAAATTAGAAAGATCAAGGGAACCCTGAGGAGGGACGATTCATGTCTATGATTTGGTGCGTGGAAGATGACGCAAGCATCCGTGATATCGAAATGTACACCCTGGAAACCACCGGGCTGGAAACCGAAGGCTTTGCCGACGGCGATTCCTTCCTGGCTGCGCTGAAAGAGAGAAAGCCTGACCTGATTTTACTGGACATTATGCTGCCCGGGGAGGATGGCGTTGCAATCCTGAAAAAGCTGAAGGGGAATGTGGAAACCGCCAAAATTCCCGTGATTATGGCCACTGCCAAGGGGTCGGAAATTGATAAGGTGAAATCCCTGGACATCGGCGCCGACGACTATCTGGTAAAGCCCTTCGGCATGATGGAAATGGTGTCCCGCATCAAGGCAGTTCTGCGCCGCTGCCATGGCAGCTGCGTACAGCAAATCCTGCAGACCGGGGAACTCACGGTGAATCTGGACCAGAGAACGGTTACGGCCAAGGCAGAGCGGGTGGACCTTACTTACAAGGAATTTGAAATTCTGCGGATTTTCCTGTCCCATCCCGGGGTGGTATACACCCGGGACCAGCTCTATGCCGAAGTCTGGGGCAACGCCTATGTGGGAGAAAGCCGCACCGTGGATATGCACATCCGTACACTGCGGCGGAAGCTGGGGTCCTGCGGAGATAAAATCGAAACCGTCCGCAATGTGGGCTACCGTTGGGCGGTGAGCGAATGACAAGCAAGATTTTCAGATCCATTTTCCTGGTTGCCATGTGTATTCTGGCGGCCTGCTTTGTCATGATCATCAGCATCCTCAATACCTATTTTACCGGCGTGGAAGAGGCTCAGATGGAAAGCTCCCTCCAGTTTTCCGCCCTGGGCGTGGAACAGGGAGGGCTTGCGTATCTGCAGGGCCTGGATGAGAACTGCCGCCTGACCTGGGTGGATGCCGATGGCACGGTACTGTACGACACCCGGTCTGATGTGACCCAGATGGAAAACCATGCCCAGCGGGAGGAAATTCAGGAAGCTTTGACTACCGGAAAGGGCAGCAGCGTCCGCTACTCTGAGACGAGAACGGAAAAAACCATTTACCGGGCCGTTCGACTTTCCGACGGCACGGTGCTTCGTACTTCCATCAGCCAGGCTACAGTGCTCTATCTGGTGCTGGGGATGCTCCAGACCATTGCCGTTATTTTGGTGGCGGCCCTGGCCATTTCCATGCTGCTGGCCTACAAACTGACGAACAACATCATGTCTCCTCTGCGGAACCTGGACATGGACCGCCTGCCGGATACGCCGCCTTATCCGGAACTGGAGCCCCTGCTGCAAAAAATCAAGGGCCAGAAGCAGGAGATTGCCATGCAGAAAAAGGAGCTTGCCGACAAGCGGCTGAGCATGGAATTTGCGGAGCAGAACCGCCGGGAGTTTACGGCCAATGTGTCTCACGAGCTGAAAACGCCCTTGCAGTCCATTATGGGTTCTGCGGAGCTTATCGAAAACGGTATGGTGAAGCCCGAGGACCTTTCCCGCTTCGCAGGAAAAATCCGCAAGGAGTCCCATCGGCTGCTGACTCTGATTGAGGACATTATTCATCTGTCCTGGCTGGACGAGGATGAGCCTCTGCGCATGGAGCCGGTGGATTTATATGCGGTTGCGGAGGAGGAAATCGCCTCCCTGCGTCCCATTGCCTCGGAAAACAATATCCAGCTCAATCTGCTGGGGGAGACCGCCGTCGTTCAGGGAATTCCCCAGCTGGTGCGGGAAATTATCCATAACCTTTGCGACAACGGGGTAAAGTATAATCACAATGGCGGCAAAGTGACGGTGCGGATATCCGAAACCGAGGAAAAAGTACTGCTGTCCGTGTCGGATACAGGCATCGGCATTCCCCAGGCCCATCAGAGCCGCATCTTCGAGCGGTTTTACCGGGTGGACAAGAGCCGTTCCAAGGCCACCGGCGGCACCGGCCTGGGACTGTCTATTGTCAAGCACGCCGCTTCCTACATGAACGCTGACATTACGCTGGAAAGCGCACCGGGCATTGGCACAACCATTACCGTGAAGTTCAAAAAATAAGCTTTTGCAGCGGCTGGGGCCAACCTTTGCCCCAGCCGTTAAATTCTATTATAATTTCAGAATATTTGGAGAATGATAAAAATGCTGACCTATGAAGATATGAAACAGGACGAAACCATCAAAACCTATATCCGCCGGGCGGGGGAATCCATGGCCGCTCTGGGATTCACGGAGCACAGCTTTGCCCATGTGGCTGTGGTTGCCGAGACGGCAGGTTATCTTCTGGAGACCCTGGGCTACGATGAGCGAACGGTGGAGCTGGCGAAAATTGCGGGTTATCTCCACGATATCGGCAATCTGGTGAATCGGGTGGACCACTCCCAATCCGGGGCCATCATGGCTTTCCGCATTCTGGAACACGCGGAAATGGACCCGGAAGAGATATGCACCATCGTCTCCGCCATTGGCAACCACGACGAAGGCACTGGTCAGCCGGTTTCCGCCGTGGCGGCGGCGCTGATTCTGGCGGACAAATCCGATGTGCGCCGCAGCCGGGTGCAGAATCCCGACCCCACTGCCTTTGACATTCATGACCGGGTGAACTACTCCGTCAAAAAGTCCAGGCTGAAAATCAATGAGGAACACACCCTGGTAAAGCTGAAGCTCACCGTTGACACCCGCTATGGTTCTGTCATGGAGTATTTTGAAATCTTTATGCAGCGAATGCTTCTGTGCCGGAGAGCGGCCCAAAAGCTGGGCCTGGAATTTAAGCTTATGATCAATGAGCAGCAGCTGATTTGAGACTCCCTTCATTTTACTTTATTCAGGAAACTTTACCCAGATTTTACAAAACCTGGCTTTTGAATTTTACATTGCCTTGTTATGATGGTTTTGCGTAAAAATACAATGAGAGGTAGTTTTTTATGACGTATTCAGATGTGCTCTCCTTGATTGGCGGCCTGTGCCTGTTCCTCTTTGGTATGCAGATCATGGGTGCTTACCTGGAAAAGCGGGCCGGCAGCAGTCTGCGCAGCTTCATCGGCAAGCTGACCACCAACCGGATCGCCGGATTCCTGACGGGTCTTGGTGTTACCGCCGTGATCCAGTCCTCCTCCGCTACCACCGTCATGGTGGTGGGCTTCGTCAACTCCGGCGTTATGACTCTGAGGCAGGCCATTAACGTCATCATGGGCGCCAACGTGGGCACCACGGTCACCTCCTGGCTGCTGTCCATGACCGGCATCAGCAGCTCCAACCCCTTTATCGCCATGCTGAAGCCCGCCAACTTCACCCCGATTCTGGCGCTGATCGGCATTGTTCTGTATATCGGCTGCAAGTCCGACAAGAAGAAGGACATCGGCGCCATTATGCTGGGCTTTGCGACCTTGATGTTCGGCATGGAAGCCATGAGCGAAAGCGTGTCGGGACTTCGCAATGTGCCGGAGTTCCAGAATATCCTCCTGATGTTCTCCAATCCCATTCTGGGTGTGCTGGCAGGTACGGTGCTGACCGCAGTGATTCAGTCCTCCTCTGCCTCTGTGGGTATTCTGCAGGCCCTGTCCTCTACCGGCGCCGTGACCATCGGCACCGCCATACCCATTATCATGGGCCAGAACATCGGCACCTGTGTCACCGCTATGCTCTCTTCCATCGGCGCCAACAAGAATGCCCACCGGGCTGCTGTGGTGCATCTGAGCTTTAACATCATCGGCACCGCCATTTTCCTGACCCTCTACTGCACCGCCAATGCCATCTTTGATTTGGCCTTTGCGGGAGCTGCTGCCAGCGCGCTCTCCATTGCCATCATTCATACGGTGTTCAACGTTGGCTGTACCATTTTCATGCTGCCTCTGGCAGGTTTCCTGGAAAAACTGGCCATCCGGCTGGTTCCCGACGGAAAGACCCCCGAGGTGGAATCCGAGCTGGACGAGCGTCTGCTGGCTACGCCTGCCTTTGCCATTGCCCGCTGCCACAGCATGAGCGTGAACATGGCCCAGCGTGCCATGGAAAGCGTACAGCTTAGCCTGGACACCCTGGAAGCGCTGACCCCGGAAAAGGCCAAGACCATCCGTGCTCTGGAGCATGAGACCGACCACTATGAAGACGTGCTGGGCTCCTACCTGGTGAAGCTCTCCGCACGGCCTATGAGCAACGCCGACAGCCAGGAGGCTACCACCATTCTGCACATGATCGGAGATTTTGAGCGGCTTTCCGACCACGCGGTGAACATTCTCTACTCTGCCGAGGAAATCCGGCAGAAGGATTTCGCCTTCAGCCAGGCGGCAAAGGCGGAGCTGCGGGTGATGATGGATGCCGTTCGGGAGATTGTACGCCGTGCCGTTACGGCCTACCAGCAAAATGATATGGCTCTGGCTTCCACCGTGGAGCCTATGGAAAAGGTAATCGACACCCTGAAGGAGCAGATCCGCACCCGGCACATCCTGCGGCTCCAATCCGGAGACTGCTCTCTGGAAATGGGCTTTGTTCTCAGCGACCTGCTCACCAATCTGGAACGGGTGGCCGATCACTGCTCCAATATTGCCGGCTGCATTCTGGAAATGCAGCACGCTGACCTGGACCTGCATGAGTACCTGGCCGATGTGCGGCATGGAAGCGAGGATTTCCGGCAGGAATACCTGGCGATGCAGCGCAAATACGCTCTGCCCTGATAGAACGGCATAAGCAAACACATAAAATGTCCTCCGGTTTTCCGGAGGACATTTTGTATTTTTACAGAACCGGAGCGGTAATTCCGAAACCCACGGGGCAGTCAGTTTTTCTTCCGGTGAGGGGGATAAATTTTACACGAATTTTTCCATCCAAGCCTTTTTAACTTTACATAGGGATGCTAAGATGACTTCCGTAGGAAACAAAGAAGCAACTGAAACACCTACAAAAAAGGAGAATAAGTTTATGAAAAGAATGATTTCTATCCTGGTGGCTGCGCTGCTGGTTATGACCACCCTGGCAGGCTGCGGCAGCTCCGCTCCCGCTGACACCACGGCTACCACCGCCCCTGCTGCCTCTGAGACCACCGAGGCTCCCGCTACCACCGCCGCTGCTGAAACGGAAGCCACCGAAGCGCCTGCTGCCCTGAGCGGCACTGTGGCCACCGACGGCTCCACCTCCATGGAGAAGGTCATCGGCTCTTTGGGCGAGGCCTTCATGGAAGCCAACCCTGACGTCACCTTTACCTACAACCCCACCGGCTCCGGCTCCGGCATCACCGCTGTTTCCGAAGGCCGCTGCGACATCGGCCTGTCTTCCCGGGCTCTGAAGGATGAGGAAAAGGCCGGCGGCCTGACCGAGACCACCCTGGCTCTGGACGGCATCGCCATCATCGTCAACCCTGCCAATACCCTGCAGGACCTGACTCTGGAGCAGATCGCCTCCATCTACACCGGCGAGGTTACCAACTGGAGTGAACTGGGCGGCGCTGACGGCGAAATCGTGGTCATCGGCCGTGAGGCTGGTTCCGGCACCCGGGACGGCTTTGAATCCATCACCGGCACCGCTGATGCCTGCGTCTACCGTCAGGAGCTGACTTCCACCGGCGACGTCATCACCACCGTGGCTTCCAACCCCAACGCCATCGGCTACGCCTCCCTGGCCTCCGTGAAGGACACCGTCAAGGCCCTGTCCGTCGGCGGTGTGGCTCCCTCCAACGAAACCGTCCTGGACGGCAGCTACAAAGTTCAGCGTCCCTTCGTCCTGGTGACCAAGACCGGTGAAGCACTTTCCCAGGCTGCGCAGGCGTTCTTCGACTACGTCACCTCCGCAGACGCCAATGAGATCATCACCATGGCCGGTGCCGTTCCTGTCAACTAAATCAGAAACAGACTGGCGGGCCACAAAAAAGCCCGCCGGTTTTTCTGTAAGGGTGTTAGATAATGAAACAAAGTAAGAGAAAATGCAAACAGCTGCTGGAAGCATTTATGCACGGCATCTTCCTGATCCTGGGCCTGGTCACGGTGGCCTGCGTGCTGATGATCTCCGTCTATCTGGTGATTTCCGGCATCCCTGCCATTGGGGAGATCGGCCTGTTCCAGTTCCTGTTCGGCAAGGTCTGGGCCTCCACTGCGGCAGAGCCGTCTTTCGGCATCCTGCCTTTTATCCTTACCAGCATCTACGGCACGGCCGGAGCAATCCTGATCGGCGTGCCTGTGGGATTTCTGACCAGTGTGTATCTCGCCAAGCTGGCAAATCCCAAAATCAAAGGCGTAATTCAAAGCGCGGTGAGCCTGCTGGCAGGCATCCCTTCCGTGGTTTACGGCCTGGTTGGTATGGTGGTGCTTGTTCCCGCAATTCGGAACATTTTCCAAATCCCTGACGGCGCCAGCCTGCTGGCTGCCATTATCGTATTGGCGGTTATGATTCTGCCCTCCATCATCAACGTGTCTCTCACGGCCTTGGAGGCCGTACCCAAAGAGTATGAGGATGCTTCTCTGGCCCTGGGCGCCACGCCCATTGAAACCTATTTCAGAGTGTCCGTTCCGGCGGCGAAAAGCGGTATTGCCGCTGCGGTGGTTCTGGGCGTGGGACGTGCCATCGGAGAAGCCATGGCCATTATGATGGTGGCAGGCAATGTGGCAAATATGCCCACTCTTTTCGGAAGCGTACGCTTTCTGACCACCGCTGTGGCCAGCGAGATGTCCTACTCCTCCGGCTTGCAGCGGCAGGCGCTGTTCTCCATAGCCTTGGTGCTGTTCCTCTTTATCATGCTCATCAACGGGGCACTTAACTACTTTCTGAAAAAGAGCAAGGAGAACTGACCATGGAAAATAAGACGATTTCCAAGGAAAGAAGGGCCTACATCGCCCTGATGCGGGTACTCATGGGCATTTCCGTGGCCCTTACCTGCGGCCTTGTGCTGTTTATGATTGCCTATGTCCTGGGCAGAGGCATCCCCAACATCACCTGGGAGCTGCTCAGCACCAAACCCAGCTATCTCTCCGGCAACATTGGCATCCTGCCCGATATTCTGAACACCGTGTACGTTATCATTACGACCTTGCTCATTGTGCTGCCTGTGGGCGTCGGTGCTGCAATCTATCTGACCGAGTACGCCCAGAACAAGAAAATGGTTGCTGCCATTGAATACGCTGCCGAAACGCTTTCCGGCATCCCTTCCATTATCTACGGCCTGGTTGGCATGCTGATCTTTTTGCAGCTCTTCGGTATGCAGACCTCTCTGCTGGCAGGCGCGCTGACTCTGGTGATTATGAACCTTCCCACCATTATGCGTACCACTCAGGAAAGCCTGAAAACCGTTCCCCAGAGCTATCGGGAAGGCGCCTTCGGCCTGGGTGCCGGAAAATGGAGAGTCATTCGCACAGTGGTTCTCCCCGACTGCATCGATGGTGTGATCACCGGCTGTATCCTGTCCATTGGCCGGATTTTAGGAGAGTCTGCGGCCCTGCTGTTTACCGCCGGCTTTGCCCACGCCCTCAATGGCTTTGTAGACGGATTGGGAAAATCCGGCGCCACGCTGACAGTGGCTATGTATGTCTATGCCAAGGAACAGGGCGAATTTGAGGTGGCTTATGCCATCGCCGCTATTTTGATGCTGCTGACGGTCATTATCAATCTTTCAGCTACTATGGTGGGTAAATACTTCAAGAAACGGAGAAACGTATGAAAAGCATTATCACGGTGAAAGATATGTGCCTTTGGTATGGCCAGACCCAGGCACTGAAAAATATCAGCATGGATATCGAGGAGAACAGCATCACGGCGCTGATCGGCCCCTCCGGCTGCGGCAAGTCCACCTTCCTTCGGAGCCTGAACCGGATGAACGATCTGATTCCCGGGGTGAAAATCACCGGAGAGCTCAAATACCGGGACAGAGACATTTTCGGCAAGGACATGGACGTGAACGAACTGCGCCGGAATATTGGCATGGTTTTCCAGAAGCCGAACCCCTTCCCCATGAGCATCTATGACAACATCGCCTACGGCCCCAGAACCCACGGCATCCGCAGCAAGGCCCAGCTGGACGAGATTGTGGAACGCTCTCTCCGAGGCGCTGCCATCTGGGATGAGACCAAAGATCGGCTCAAAAAGTCCGCTCTGGGCATGTCCGGCGGTCAGCAGCAGCGGCTTTGCATTGCCCGGGCCCTGGCTGTGGAGCCCGATGTGCTGCTGATGGACGAGCCCACCTCCGCCCTGGACCCCATCTCCACCATGAAAATCGAGGAATTGATGGAGAGCCTGAAAAAGCAGTACACCATCATCATCGTCACCCACAATATGCAGCAGGCTGTCCGTATTTCCGACAGCACAGCGTTCTTCCTGCTGGGTGACCTGATCGAGTACGGCAATACGGAGAAAATGTTCGCTCAGCCCCAGGATAAGCGGACGGAAGACTACATTACGGGGAGATTTGGATAATGAGAACGGTATTTGACAATCAGCTTGCAGCTTTGAATCAGGAACTCATCGCCATGGGGAGCCAGTGTGAAAAGGTCCTCAGCCTCGCCGCCAAGGCTCTGACCACCGGCGACAAGGAGCTTGCAAAAACCGTCATCCCTGCGGGCAAGGAAATCGACCACATGGAACGGGACATTGAACGGCTTTGCCTGAAGCTGCTTCTCACGCAGCAGCCCATTGCTGCGGACCTGCGGTTCATCTCTGCCGCCCTGAAAATGATCACGGATATGGAACGCATTGGCGACCAGGCCGAGGATATTGCGGAAATCATCTCCTTCCTCAATGGCACCAGCTGCCCGGAGGACAGCATTGTTCTGTCCATGGCCCAGGCGGTTATTCAGATGGTCACCGAAAGCGTGGATGCCTTTGTGAACCGGGACCTGGACCTGGCACAGAAAACCATTGACCACGACGACGTGGTGGACAACTACTTTACCCAGGCCAAGAAGGCCCTGATTGCTCTGGTGGCCAAACAGCCGGACAATGGGGAATATGCCCTGGACCTGCTGATGATCGCCAAATACTTCGAGCGCATCGGCGACCACGCCACAAACATTGCCGAGTGGGTGGTATTCTCTGTTACCGGCACCCATCCCAATGCGGAAGAATAAAAGCGCCATCTAAGGGAATGCCTCATTCCATCAGAAAACCACAAATGCCCAAAACTTGCTGGCAAGCAGCAGGTTTTGGGCATTGTTTTTATCGGCGGAACAAGGGGAGATTCCCTTCAATGAGAGAAAACACAACGGGGAGACCGTATGGTCAGAAAAATTTCCCGCCAGGGCAGTCGCCCTGGCGGGAAATGTGGTTGGAAAGGAAATTACAATTACACGAGAGCAGCGGTGATGATGGCCATCTTGTAGACCTCGTCGGCGTTGCAGCCACGGGACAGGTCGTTGATGGGAGCGGCAAGGCCCTGCAGGATGGGGCCGTAGGCCTCAAAGCCGCCCAGACGCTGGGCGATCTTATAGCCGATGTTGCCGGCTTCGATGGTGGGGAAGATGAAGGTGTTGGCGTAGCCTGCCACGGGGGAACCGGGGAACTTCAGCTGGCCCACCTCGGGAGCCACGGCGGCGTCAAACTGCATTTCGCCGTCGATGAGCAGCTCGGGGTCCATCTCCTTGGCCACGGCGGTGGCGTCATGGCTCAGCTTCACGGTGCCGCCCTTGCCGGAGCCGTTGGTGGAGAAGCTCAGCATGGCAACCTTGGGGTCGATGCCGAAGACCTTGGCGGTCTTGGCGGTCTCGATGGCCACTTCTGCCAGCTTCTGTGCCGCGGACAGGACCACATTGCCGTCCTTGTCCAGGGTGTCTTCATAGCTCAGATTGATGGCGCAGTCACCCATGGCCAGCTTCTCGTCGCCGCGGACCAGGATGAAGCAGGAGGACACCAGGTGTGCGTCCTTCTTGGTCTTCACCAGCTGCAGGGCGGGACGGACGGTGTCGGCGGTGGAGTAGGTGGCGCCGCCCAGCAGGGAGTCGGCGTAGCCCATCTTCACCAGCATGGTGCCGAAATAGTTGCCCTTGGAGAGGGCCTTGCGGCACTCGTCGGCGGTCATCTTGCCCTTACGGAGCTCCACCATTTTCTCCACCATGGCGTCCATGCCTTCGTAGGTGGCGGGGTCCAGAATCTCAACACCCTCGATGTTGAAGCCGCCTTTGGCAGCGTTGGCCTTGACTTCTTCCACGTTGCCTACCAGGATGGGAGTCAGGAAACCGCCCTCCACCAGGCGGGAAGTGGCTTCCAGAATACGGGCGTCATGGCCCTCGGTGAACACGATCTTACGGGGATTAGCCTTCAGCGTTTCGATCATAGCATTGAACATGGGAATCATTCCTCCATTTTTCGGGTCTCGGCCCGTTCTTTCCCTTCTATTATAGCGCAGCGTGCGGAAGGGTGCAAGCCTTTTTTCACCCGGTTGGAGGGTTTTTCCATGGGGTGCAGGGGGCGGCGGAGGCGGATGTTGTTTTTGTCAAGGACAAACGTGGCTCCTTTGTGGATTATGTTGAATTTTCTCTATAAAAAATGCAAATATCCCTTGCAAATTGGTGAGAATCCCTTTATAATAGTATGTACCAAATTCTGGGCACAGGAGGCGATGGGGCGTGGGCGAAGTTCTGGCGGTGCTGTCCGGCAAGGGCGGCACAGGAAAAACCTCCGTCTGCGCCGGGGTCGCCGAAGCCTTGGCAGAAGAAGGTAAGAAGGTCCTGTGCATCGACTGCGATGTGGGACTTCGGAATCTGGACATTTCCCTCGGCATGACGGAGTGCCCGACCCTCAGCTTTCTGGACATTCTCAGAGGTGACTACAGCCTGTCCCAGGCGGCGGAGCACCCGATGTATCCGGAACTGTACTTCCTCACGGCGCCAATCAACGGTTCGCCGGGGAGCGTGGACCGGGAGGCCTTTGGGGAGCTTCTCAATGAAGGCCGGGAAAACTTTGACTACATATTCCTGGACGCCCCTGCAGGGGTGGATGAGGGCTTTCATCTGGCAGCCTGCCAGGCGGACAGGCACCTTCTGGTGACGGGCGCCGGACCTGCCGCTGTTCGGGACGCCGCAAGAGTAGCGGATATCCTGGAACTTATGGGAAAAAGCCAGGTAAAAATGATTGTTAACCGGGTGAGCCGGGAGATGCTGGGCACCGTGAAGGTGACCATTGACGACGTGATGGATACCGCCGGGGTGCCGCTTATGGGTGTGATTCCCGAGGACCCCAACGTGACTCTGGCTGCGTCCTTCGGCAGACCCCTTCTCTACTTCGCCCGGCGCAGTCCCGCCGCTAAGGCCTGCCGCCGTATTGCCAAACGCATCCAGGGGCTTCATGAACCGGTTGCTTTCAAATAAAATTTTCGCATAGAAGGAGAGTGCGTGTTGTGAATATTGCATTTTTGGCCCATGATAAGAAGAAGGAACTGATGGTGCAATTCTGCACCGCATACAAAAGTGTCCTGGCAAAGCATAACCTATTCGCCACCGCCACCACCGGACGACTCATTGCCGAGAACACCGGACTGCCCATTACCCTGCTCCTTTCCCACAAGCAGGGCGGGCATCAGCAGATCAACGCCCGGATTGCATACAACGAAATCGATTTGGTGCTCCTGTTCACCGACCCCAATACCACGGACCCCTGGGACGACAGCCAGATGATTGAGACCATTCGCCACTGCGACAAGCACAATGTGCCTATGGCCACCAACCTCGCCAGCGCGGAAATGCTCATTATGGGCCTGCAGAGAGGCGATTTGGATTGGAGAGAAATGCTCCGCACCAAGAAAATTTAATCCACTGCCCCAACGCCGCTGCAAAGCGGCGTTTCCAGTAATAAGAAGGAGAGTAAAATGGATATTATCAAGCCCCGGACTTTGTCCGGCTTTATGGAGCTGCTGCCTGCAAAGCAGATTCGCTTCGAGAAAATGGCCGAGATTCTTCGGTCTACCTATGCTTCCTACGGCTTTGCGCCGCTGGACACCCCTGCCATTGAGGATGCCCAGATCCTGCTTGCCAAAGGCGGCGGAGAAACAGAAAAGCAGATCTACCGCTTCCAAAAGGGTGACAGTGACCTGGCTCTGCGGTTTGACCTGACGGTGCCCCTGGCCAAGTATGTGGCCCTCCACTACAACGAGCTGGCCTTCCCCTTCCGGCGGTTCCAAATCAGCAAGGTCTACCGGGGCGAGCGGGCCCAGAGAGGCCGGTTCCGAGAATTTTATCAGGCGGATATCGACATCATCGGCGACGGAAAGCTGGATATTTTGAACGAGGCGGAGATTCCTGCCATTATCTATAAGGTGTTCCGGAGCTTTGGCCTGCGGCGTTTCCAAATCCGGGTGAACAACCGGAAACTTCTCAACGGGTTCTATGCCATGCTGGGTCTGACGGAAAAAAGCGGCGATATTTTGCGGACCGTGGACAAGCTGGACAAAATCGGCCCAGAGAAGGTCAAGGGCATTCTTCTGGAGGACTGCGGCCTCACGGAGGAGCAGGCCGATGAAATCCTCACCTTTATTGCCATCCGGGGGACCAACGACCAGGTCCTTACGGCTTTGGAGGGCTATGCCGGACGAAATGAGCGCTTTGACTTGGGACTTAAAGAACTGAAGGCCGTCACGGAGAACCTGGCAGCCTTTGGCGTGCCCGAGGAGAACTTCGCCGTGGACCTGACCATTGCCCGGGGCCTCGACTACTACACCGGTACAGTGTACGAGACCACCCTTCTGGACCATCCGGAAATTGGCTCCGTTTGCTCCGGCGGCCGATACGACAACCTGGCGGGCTATTACATTGAAAAGGAGCTGCCCGGCGTGGGCATTTCCATCGGTCTGACCCGGCTCTTCTATGTGCTGGATGAGCAAGGGCTCCTCAACCCCGCCCTGCCCAGTTCCCCTGCCGATGCCCTGGTGCTTCCCATGACCGAAAACCCCGGCCCTGCCATCGCCTTGGCGGAGCAGCTGCGCTCTGCGGGCATCCGGGTTCAGCTCTACGGGGAGCAGAAGAAATTCAAGCAGAAAATGGCCTACGCCAACAAGCTGGAAGTGCCCTTCGCCGTGCTTTTGGGGGAGGATGAAATCCAGGAAGGCGTTTGCTCCGTGAAAAACATGATTTCCGGTCAGCAGGTAAAGCTGGCCCCCGCCGAGGCTGCCGCCTACATCCGGGCGGCTTTGGAGGCCGAAAAGGGACCGCTGATTCTGGAAACGTAAACATAGCGGCCAATGGCCCCTCTGCAGCAATGCAGAGGGGCTTATTTTTTCTGCATTTTCAAGAAAAGTTGCACGGTTTCGTGCAACTTTTTTTATCTTCCGGGGTAAGTGTGAGGAGGCGATAGCGTGGGAGCAGGAGAGGACAAGGGCCTCAAGCGGAGAATCAGACAAGGACAGATTCAGAAAAATGACATCGCCAGATGCCTGGCGGAACTGGCCTTTGGACGGGCCAACGACTGTGTGCGCTTGGCGCTGGAAGAGGATGCGGATATTGACAAGCTGGACCTGAGCTTACTCAGCGAAATCCGCCGGAACAGCCAGGGAGTGGTGGAGGTGAAGCTCATGGACCGATTGAAAATTCTGGAACAGCTGGCGGAACTCACAGGAGGCGAAAAGGACGACCTGAGAGAATTCCTTCTGGCAATGGGAGGAGGCGGGGAGGCTTGAAGCTGACACGGCTTTCGGAAAAGCAAAAAATCGCCGTGAGCTGGTGGATGCCCGGAAGTCCCTACTGTCATCGGGAGGCCATTCTCTGTGATGGGGCTGTCCGGTCGGGGAAAACCCTTGCCATGGGCGTGGGGTTCTTTCTCTGGGCCGGGAGCTGTTTCAAGGAGCAGCAGTTCGGCCTCTGCGGCAAGACCGTAGGCGCCCTGCGGCGAAATGTATTGTCGGAGGTACTCCCGGTGCTGCGGGGACTGGGTTTTTCCTGGAGCGAACGGCGGTCGGAAAATCTGCTGACTGTCCGGTTCCGGGGGCGGGAAAACCACTTCTATCTCTTCGGCGGGCTGGATGAACGGTCGGCGGACCTCATTCAGGGCATTACCTTTGCGGGGGTGCTTTTGGACGAGGCAGCGCTGATGCCCAGGTCCTTTGTGGAGCAGGCCTGCGCCCGGTGCTCTGTGGCCGGGAGCCGGCTTTGGTTCAACTGCAATCCTGCGGGGCCCGGTCACTGGCTGTACAAGGCGTGGGTTTTGGAGGCCGAGAGGCGCAACTGCCTGCGGCTTCACTTCACCATGGAGGACAATCCCGGACTGACGCCGGAAATCCGCGCCCGATACGAAAAACTCTACACAGGCGTCTTTTACAAGCGCTTCGTGCTGGGCCAGTGGGTCCAGGCGGAGGGGCGGGTTTACGACTTCTTCACATCGGACATGGCGGGCATTGCTCCGGAGAGCTGCGACCTTTGGTACATCTCCTGCGACTACGGCACCGTGAATCCGACATCCATGGGACTTTGGGGAAGACACGGAGGGAAATGGTATCGGGTGAAGGAATTCTACTTTGATTCCCGGAAGGAACGGCGGCAAATGACCGACGGGGAGTATGCCCAGGCCCTGGGGAAGCTTGCCGGGTCACGGGACATTCGGGAGGTCATTGTGGACCCTTCGGCGGCCAGCTTTATTGAAGTTCTGCGGCGGGAGGGATGGCGGGTCCGGAAGGCCCAGAATGACGTGCTGGCGGGGATTCGTCTCACAGCCGATGCGCTGAAATCCGGGAGAATCGTTATCTGCCAAAACTGTGAAAACTGTCTCCGGGAGATGGAGGCGTACATCTGGGACCCGGCTTGCCGGGGGCAGGACCGGGTACGCAAGGAATTTGACCACGCCATGGACGATATGCGCTACTTTGTTTCTACGGTTCTGGGCGGAAGCGGCGGCGGATTCGGGGTATGGACAGCGGCGCGGCAAGGCGGGTACGAAACAAAAGAATTTGGGAGGGTCTTATGAAATTGCAGAAGAAAAAACCGGCAGGACTGGCAGGCACGGCCACGACCCAGCTCCGCTGCGGAAACCATCATCCCTATGGTTCCCTGCGGGGGTTCACAACCTTAGGCGGAGCTCAGGAGCGGGTATACAAGGAGCTGCGGGAGGCGATTCCCGTACTGGACGCGGCAGTGGGAAAACTGGTGCGGCTGTGCGGCGGGTTTGAAGTCCGGTGCAAAAATAATCTGGCGCAGCAAATGCTCAACGAGTTTTTGCAGATGATGCCCTGCGGCTACGGGCAGCTGGGCATTGAATGCTTCCTAAGCGGCTACCTGGACAGCCTGCTCACCTATGGCCGGGCCGTAGGGGAGCTGGTGGTATCCGGCGGGAAGCTCCGGGCCGTGTGCTGGGGCGATGTAACGGGGCTGGAAGTGGAGGTGGGGCAGGACCCCCGGGAGGTGGTCATTTGGGGACCGGACCAATATGGGGTCCTGCGGCCCCTGCCTTACCAACATCTGCTCCTTTTCAGCGCACTGAATCCTGAGCCGGGGAACCCCTACGGCGTCAGCATTTTCCGGGGAATGCCCTTTCTGGCGGACATCCTTTTGAAAATTTTCAACACCCTGGGGGTCAACTGGGAACGGGCCGGGAATCTCCGGTACAGCATTGTCTGCAAGGGCGGCGAAAACATGGACAGCATCACGGCCCAAGAGCGCAGCCGGGCCATTGCCGAGCAGTGGAGCCGGGCTATGGAGGACGGGAAAAACGGGGTCGTTCGGGATTTTGTGGCTGTGGGGGATGTGGACATCCGGGTTATCGGCGCCGACGGGCCGATTCTGGATTCCCAGGTGCCTGTGCGGCAGATCCTTGAACAGCTGGTGGCAAAAACCGGACTGCCGCCTTTCCTTCTGGGGCTCAACTGGAGCACCACCGAACGCATGAGCGCCCAGCAGGCGGACATCCTCACCAGTGAGCTGTGGGCCCTGCGGCGGGCGGTGGAGCCGGTCATGCGGAAGATTTGCAGGACATTTTTGGCGCTGGAGGGGCTTGACGACCGGGTGGACATTTGCTGGGACGACATCAGTCTGCAGGACATCAACCAGGAGGCCCAGGCGGAGCTGTATTCCGCCCAGGCGGAAAAATACCGGGCAGAGGCCCGAAAGGCATAAGGAGGAAAACTATGCAGGTAAAAAAGGAAAGCGAGGTATGTTCCAGCGGCGTGCCCACCGCAGCCCAGCTGGAAAAAATCAACGCCCTGGCCAAGGGGACACTCAAGGAGGACCAGGTATATGTGTTCTCCCTGCGGCTCTGTGACGACCAGGTGGACCGGGACGGCGAGCGATTCGATACGGAAGCTCTTCCGGAACTTGCCCGTCTGTTCCTGGGCAAAACGGGCATTGTTGACCACCGGTGGAGTGCGGAAAACCAAGTGGCGAGAATTTTTGAGACCCAGGTGGTCCGGGAAAAAGGGGTCAGCTACATTAAAGCCTGGGCCTACATCCGGCGGGGAGGTCAAGGGGACGAGACCATTGCCGACATTGAAGCCGGCATCCGCAAGGAGATCAGTGTGGGCTGCGCCATGGGCCGGGCGGTATGCTCCGTCTGCGGCGCGGACTACGGAACCTGCGGCCACCGCAAGGGCGAAGTCTACGATGGCGTTACCTGCTGGGCCATTCTGCGGGAACCTATGGACGCCTATGAATTCTCCTTTGTGGCGGTGCCTGCCCAGCGGGAGGCCGGCGTGCTCAAAGCCATGGGCGGCGGGAAAAAGCTGCAGGAGCTTGCGCGGGAGTTCGGCGCCCAGGAGGAATATCGAAAACTCTTCGCCCAGGCGGAACTGGGGAAGCAGTACCGGAAGGAACTGGAGGACAATGTGGTCCGGCTGGGGCTGAGCCTGGATTTGGGTGTTTCCGAGCCTGTGCTTCGGGGCATTGCCCAGACGGCGGGGGAAAAGGACCTGATGGCTTTGAAAGCCGCTTTGGAAGAGAAGATGAATGAAATGTACCCCGCGGCTTTCCAGCTTGTCCGCAAGCCGGAAAAGGAAGCTGTGGACAGCGGCTTCCTGATTTAACCTTATTTCGTATCCGATATCCCGAAATCATGGGATATTCTGATAAAATTTACTTTTTGGAGGAATGAAAATGGGATTTGACAATCTGAAACTGGAAAAGGGTATGTATCGCCAGGAGGGTATGAGCTTTACCCAGGTGCTGGAGTCCCTGGACCCCAGCGAAAACTATCGGGGCACGGCTTTGGAGGGCACCGATGCCTTCCAGCGTCAGCTTAAGCGCTTCGGCATCCGGGCCAAGGGCGCGGGCTCTTCCCCTGTGGAGAAGTTCTTCCGCACCATGGACTCCGCTGTGCTGTTCCCCGAGTACATCGCCCGGACCGTTCGGCAGGGCATGGAGGAAAACGACATCCTGCCTGCCATTACCGCAACCACCACCATCATTGACGCAATGGACTACCGCTCCATCTACTCCATTGCCACTGACGAAGACAAGGAGCTGAAGGATGTGGCCGAAGGTGAGACCATCCCCGAGACCGAGGTCAAGAGCAAGGAACATCTGGTGAAGCTGACCAAGCGGGGCCGGATGCTGGTGGCTTCCTACGAGGCTCTGCGGTTCCAGAAGCTGGACCTCTTCGGCGTCATGCTGCGGCAGATCGGTGCCCACATTCAGAAGCAGCAGCTTGCCGATGCCGTGAAGGTCCTGAAGGACGGCGACGGCAACGAAAACCCCGCTGCGGTGCTGACTGTAGGCACCTCTCCCATCTCCGGCGAAAAGGGCACGCTGGCTTATGACCAGATGGTGGAATTCTGGGGCCAGTTTGACCCCTACACCATGAACACCATCCTCTGCTCCACAGGCACCATGACCAAAATGCTGAAAATTCCTGAGCTGCAGAACCCCATGACGGGTCTGAACTTCCAGGGCACCGGAAAGCTCTCCACCCCTCTGGGCGCCCAGCTTCACCGCACTTCCGCCGTGGAGGAGGGCACCATCATCGGCCTGGACAACCGCTATGCCCTGGAGCAGATCCGGGCAGGAGACGTGCTGGTGGAGTACGACAAGCTCATTGACCGTCAGCTGGAGCGGGCTGCCATTACCGCCATTGCGGGCTTTGGCAAGATCTGCACCGACGCGGCCAAGGTGCTGGTGGTATGAGCATCCAGGAGGAGGTCTTCTCCAAGGCCGTGAAGCTGGCGGGGACCTTGGCAGAAGGCCAGGAGGAGCTTTTGCAGACACTGTCCGCAGCGGCAGCGGCAGGTCTGGAAGCCAGGCTTCGGGACGATGTGACCGTGGAGGACTGCCGCGAAGTCTTTGTCACGGCGGCCAGCTTTCTGGCCGTTTCCGCCCTGGAGGACTGCAGCCGGGGGAAGAACGTCCGGGAGTTCCGGGCAGGGGATTTGACCGTGAAGGAAGGAAGCACATCGGGCACTTCCGCCCGGAATTGGGAAACCCAGGCGAGGATGCTCATGGGCCCCTATCTCCGGGACAGCTTCTGCTTTCTGGGGGTGTGACATGAGAAAAGCCATTGAGGACGTCATGGCCCGGTACGGTACGGCATTGACGGTTCTGCGAGACGAGGAGGAGCCCCGGAGTGTCCGGGGCTTCTTCCGACCCGTGAACACCCACTCCTGGCAGAGCATCGAAAGCGAGGCGACGCTTTTAGGAGAACTGACCCGGGGACAATACGTTTACTTAGGCCCCATAGAGGGGGACGTCCGGGAGGGAGACACCCTGGGGCTGGGGGAGAAAACCTATCTGGTCAGACGGGTGGAAATCTACTATTTTGCTGATGCAGCTCTGTATCAGTGGGGACTGTGTGTGGAGAAAGGGGTCAACGACACATGGGGTATTCAATCTTAGAATTGGTCCTGCGGCGGCTCAGGGAAGGAAAATTCATTGCCGACGCTGCCTATCCCGGACAGAAATTTCCCAAGATCAAAGGACCTGTGGCGGCGGTTCACATTGAAAAGGTGGACAGAGCGTCCATGACGGTGACGGTGGAAGTGAGCATTGTGTGCCCGGCAGCTATGGGCGGCACCGCCTGCGAGGTGGAGGCACTGCGGGCTACGGAGATTCTGCGCTGGTCCGGAGCCGTATGCGTCCAGAATGCCTGCACCTATGACGGCGCGGCTCAGGTGTATGTGGTGAACATTCTCGCCACCTTCACCGGGGTCACCGAGGCGGACGACTGTGAGATTGGACCCGGTTTTATGGTGTACTTCAACCAGGTCATTCAGCCTTATATTCAGGTTGTGGAAGAACGGGGGGATACGGGCTTTCGGGCGGAATACGCCATTGGCGAAAAAACACCCGCAGGGATTTCTCAGGGAAAGCAGGGGTGGACCCTGACCCTGGAAGAGCAGATCTTTGCAGGGACTCCGGAGCCTGCGGAACCTCGGGGGGAGTTCGAGGTTCTGATTATCACCGCCGGATGGGAGATCACCTACACCTCCTGCCGATGGACGGACACTCACCGCATCTACGACCGGAACGGCATGCGGCGGGTGCGGACCTGCACCGCCATGGACCGGAAGGAGGTAAGACGTGGATAAGCTAAGTTACAAGACCTTTGTCTGGCCCCAGAATCCGGAAAGCTACCGGGAGGAGTGGCTTCGGGAACCCCAATACAAGACCGTGGACGGTGAGGTTTTCTATACAGGCATGGGGCCTGTGCGGCACATCGTCACAGGCTCCGGGTGCTTCTGGGGGAAGACTGCCATAGAGGATTTTCAGAGACTGGCGGCCCTCTTTGCGGAGGATGAGCCGGGCAATCTGCAGCACCCGCTGATGGGCATTCGTTACTGCTACTTTACGGACCTGGAACTGGTGCAGGAGCCTGAGGAGGAGCGGGTCAGATACAATTTCACCTTCACCGTGGCGCTTTCCAACGGAGAAGTGCCGAAGTGAGAAAAGGCCCCGCAGGATGGTTCCTGCGGGGCAGAATTCTGTTTAGCCTCGTTCCCGGAGGAACATGGGGGTGAACATGGGCTTTCCGAAGCGGTCCACGAAGCGGTGGCATTTGATGAGGAAGGCGTAGTAGACGTTCAGGCCGCAGCCGAACATGGTTTCCACGTTTGCCATGCCCTTGGCGAGAATCACATCGGAAGTCTGAAGCGCTTGGCTGGCCTCGTCGCCCAGCTGGTCCAGCTGGGTGCCGGGGACCAGGTTTCCGTTGTCGATGACGGGGAAGGGAATCCCCATTTCTGCCGCGTCTTCCCGGGTGGCGTCGTTCTGGGTGATTCCGCCGCGGACGCAGAAGGTAATGGCAAGGTTTGGGAAGACTTCAAAAATCGTCTCGGCCAGAATGCGGTCGAAGCCGATTTCGCCTGCGTTGTCCGTGAGCACAAGCAAGGTTTTGCCCTGAGCCAGGTCCTGGCGGAACTTGCGGTAGGCATCCGCATCCAGGGAAATGTCCCGGGCGGCGTCCAGCATTTCCGTGAGCTTTTCAAAGCTCACCTGGCCCCGAAGGGCGGAAAAGTCCAGATAATTGCCGAGAATGGAAATTTGCAGGGCGGCATAGACCGGGTCCCGGGCCTCCTGCACCCGTTCCCGGATGAGGTCCAGCCGCTCCAGGACAAATTTGTTGGAGTCGATTTTCTCCTGGCGGTAGCGGTCAATGGGCAGAGCGTAGTGCTGGTGGAAAAGCTCCGCAGTCCGGGGGCCGAACCAGGGGGAGCTGATGCCTTCGGGAGCGGTCAGGTACATCTGCATCAGGTCCTTGGCGAAGGCCATGGCCTCTTCTTCGGTGCCCAGGGTTCGGGCAAGCTGCAGGTTCCGCTCCATATGGCACTGAAGGCAGATCGTATCAATGGCAATGCTCAATGGAATACATCCTTTCTCATAGGGTCAGAAGGTCGGAAAAAGCGTCGATTCTGGCGTCAAAGCCTGCGGGGGTTCCAAAGCCGTAGGCGGCCCAGATAAATGGAATGTCGGCTTCCAGGGTTGCCTCATAGTCTCCCTGGGTGTCGCCTACATAGGCGCAGTTTTCAATATGGTATCGCTCCATAAGAGCGCGGATGGTTTTCCCCTTGCTGGTGCCTGTATCGCCGAAGCAGAGATGGCCCCGGATATCCTCGCCCAGGCCCAGCTTTTCGATGCACAGATCGGGGTAGCCCCGCTGGCTGTTGCTGACGATGAAGAGACGGTGCTTTTGGGATAGTGCGTGGATGGTCTGGGCCACCTTGGGGTAGCCGATGTGACAGGGGTTATCGTGAAGGAACCGATTCTCCGTTGCCATGCACCGCTCCATAAGGCCGTAGCGTTCCCCTTCCGGCAGGAACGGAAAAAGTGCGTCGGCGATCTCCGTCATGACCCGTCCGAAAAGGGGTTTGAGGTCCTGGGCGGTGACACAGTATTTTTCCAGGCCCTCGGCTCTGAGCTGAATGTTATAGCCCTGGGCCACCAGCTCCCGGGAGTCCCAAAGGGTTCCGTCAATGTCAAAAATCAGGCTTTCGTATGTCATGCTTCCTCCAAGTGGCGTTTGATGCGGCCCATAATAAGGTCCAGGGCCACCAGGTTCTTGCCGCCCTCGGGGACCACGATGTCCGCGTATTTCTTGCTGGGCTCCACATACATTTCGTGCATGGGCTTTACGGTATTCTGGTACTGCTCCAGAACGCTTTCCAGGGTTCGCCCGCGTTTGTTGACGTCCCGCTTGATGCGGCGGCAGAGCCGCACGTCGGCATCGGTGTCCACGAAAATGCGGATGTCCATGAGCTCCCGGAGCTGCTTGTCCGTGAAAATGAGAATGCCCTCAACAATGATGACCTTTTTGGGCACGATGGTTACGGTTTCGTCGGAGCGGTTGTGGAGGGTGAAGTCGTAGACCGGGCACTGGATGCTCTCGCCGCGGCGCAGACGGTCCAGGTGCCTTGCCATGAGGTCCGTTTCCAAAGCGTCCGGCTCGTCATAATTGAGAAGGCAACGCTGCTCGTAGCTCAGCTCGTCGTGGCGTTTATAGTAGTTATCGTGGCTCAGAACCGAGACTTCCGCCCCGAAACGCTCAATGAGGCGGTTCATCAGGGTGGTTTTTCCGCTGCCGGTGCCTCCGGCAATGCCGATGACCAAAATGTTATTGTCCATATTCTCCTCCTAGAAGGTATGTAGAAGTTTCCAGGAAAGCTCCAGCATCTCAGGGTCCGGAGAGCTGTTGGTCATGGTGAGGCTTCCCGGGCCGTTTTCTACGAGCCCGGCCTCCGATAACCGCCGCTGTGTCTCTCTGGCGGTGCCGGCGCCGCCGTCAATGAGGGCGGTACAGGGACCTAAGACGGCAGAAATCCGTTTGGATGCGAAGGGGTAGTGGGTACAGCCCAGAACCAGGGCGTCCAGCTTTCCCACATAGGGTCCCAGAATACCGGATAGAAGGGCCTCCGCCTGGGGACTGTCGGCAAGTCCCTGCTCCACAAGCTCCACCAGCCCCGGCGCGGGAATTTTATGAATCTGGCAGTGGTCCGCCACACGGTCCATGAGGTGACCCAATTTCTCCTCCCGCAGGGTAACTTCCGTGGCCATAATTCCAATGTTTCCCCCGGGGAAGCGGCTGGCGGCCAGTTTCAGGGCGGGCTCGATGCCGATGATGATGAGCTCCGGATATTTCCGGCGCAGGGCGGCGACAGCGGCGGCAGTGGCGGTGTTGCAGGCGATGACCAGGGCCTTCAGGGGGGTCTCCCAGAGAAGCCGCTCCACTGCCGCAAAGGTCAGGGCCTGAACCTCCGCCGTAGGCCGGGTGCCGTAGGGGGCATTGGCGGAGTCCCCGAAATAGAGGTAGCGCTCCCCGGGAAGAAGCCGCCGGAGTTCTCCCAGGACGCTGATGCCGCCAACGCCGGAATCAAAAACGGCGATGGCATCGGTTTTTTTCATGGCGCACCTCCAAGATGATTTTGGGATACAAAATCAAAATACACAACTCCTATTTTATCAAATCCCGAGGCATCTTGCAATGCCCCGGGAATTTTTTGTGCAATTTCGCGAAAGATGGAATCAGCCCAGGGTTTTGAGGAAGTCTGCCATGCGGTCAAGGCCGATTCTCAGGGTCTCATCGCTGCAGCAGTAGCTCAGGCGGATGTAGCCCTCGGAGCCAAAGCAGCTTCCGGGCACGGCGGCGACCTTGGCCTCCTTAATCATCCGGGTGCAGAATTCCGCGGAGCTCAGGCCGAATTTTTCAATGCTGGGGAATACGTAGAAGGCACCCATGGGTTCCGGGAAGGAGAGGCCCATTTCCCTCAGACGGCGGCAGACGTAGTTTCTGCGCTGCTCGTAGACCCGGCGCATGGGTTCCGTGTCGGTTTCCAGAGCCGTCACGGCGGCATCCTGAAGGAAGGTGGGCACGGCGGTGATGGTTGCAGCGCTGAGCAGGAGCAGCCGGTCCATGACGTAATCCGGGCAGGTGAGGTACCCGATGCGCCATCCGGTCATGGCGTAGGGCTTGGAGAAGCTCTGACAGAGAATCAGCTGGTCCTTTAAGTCCGGGTCCAGGCTCAGATCCGGACAGGCACCGCAGTAGCTCAGGCGGTTATAGACATTGTCGCTGATGACAAAAATGGGCTTTCCCAGCACCGCCCGCTTCACCGCCCCAAGGCTTTCTTCGCTGAATACCGCGCCTGTGGGGTTGCAGGGGGAGTTCAGGATAATGGCCTTGGTTTTCGGGGTGATGGCGTCATTCAATGCCTTTTCGTCGATTTGAAAGCCTGTTTTGCTCAGGTCCAAAGGAACGGTTTTGGCTCCTGCAATGGCGGCGATGGTCTCATAGAGGACGAAGCCCGGGGTGGGCACAATGAGCTCCTCTCCGGGATTCAGAATGCCAAGGAGGGCCGTAAACAGTGCCTGACAGGCGCCCACGGTGATGAGCACCTGGTCCGATGTCACGGCGTTGCCCCGGCGGGTCTCAAAGTCTGCCACGGCTTTCCGGAGGGCTTCCGTGCCCTGGTTGGGCGCATAGTGGGTCTGTCCCCCGGCGAGAGCGGAAACCGCGGCGGCTTTGATTTCCTCCGGCGTATCAAAATCCGGCTCGCCAATGGTGAGCATGACGCATCCCGGGGTGGCCTTTGCCAGATTGGTATAGACCCGGATGGCACTGCGGGTGAGAGAATTCAGATTTTGGTTCAGGGGAATCATAAATTTACCTCCGCAAGTTTCTCAAAGAAGTCTGCGCCGCTGACAAGAAGCGTCTCGTCAAAATCAAAGTTGTCCGCATGAAGGGCAGGGGTATCTCCCAGCCCCAGGAAGAAGAACATCCCCGGCAGGTGCTTCTGGTACCAGGAAAAGTCCTCGGCGGTCATAGACGGCGCTTCCAGCTCCCGGAAAGGGACCTGGGATGCCACCTTGTCGTAGAGTGCATCGGGGTTCCACACCGCCGGATAGCCGCTGTTCATGTGAATCTCTACCTTTGCCCCGAATTCCGCCTCAATCTCCCGGCCGATGTCCCGAAGGCCCTGCTGCAGGCCCAGAAACACCTCGTCCTGGAACGCCCGCAGGGACCCTTCCAGCCGGGTGTGGGCGGACAGTGCGTTGCGGACCGTGCCGCTGGACATTTTCCCGAATTTCAGAAGCCGGAATACGGATTTCGGCAGGGACCGCTCAAGGGCAATGGCCCGGCGATAGAATTCTGTCCCGGCCTCCAGAGCATCGATGCCCAGGCCCGCTTTTGCAATGTGGGCGGACTTTCCCCAGACGTCCACGTCCACCTCGCAGGAACGGGCCATCAGCTCCCGCTTTCGGCTGTAAATTTCTCCTGGGGGAAGCCCCGGCCAGAGGTGCAGGCCGAAAATGGCCTTTACATGGTACTGCTCAAAAATCCCGGTTTGGCACAGGTCCCGGGCGCCTCCGGTGGTTTCCTCGGCGGGCTGGAACACCAGCAGGACGTTGTGGGGCAGGGCCGCTTTCCTGCTGAGGCGACGGGCCAGCTCCAGCAGAATTGCCATATGTCCATCGTGGCCGCAGGCGTGCATTTTCCCCGGGTGGCGGGAGGCGTAGGGAGAACCGGATTTTTCCGGGATGGGCAGGGCGTCTGCGTCGGCCCGGAAGGCGACGGCGGAATTCTGCCCAAAGTCAAAAAAGGCGGCAAGGGCACCCTCCATAGGGCAAAAGAGCCGGCAGGGAAGCCCATTTAAGGCGTTTTTCAGATAATCCATGGTCTCGGGAAGGTCCCGGTCCAGCTCCGCAATGGCGTGGAGGGAGCGGCGGTCGTCGATGATTTGCATAAAACACCCCCCTATATTTTGTCTATGGTACCACGATGGCAGAGCCTTGTCAATTTCCTGCTTGCACTTGGGAGAAAAAGGTGGTAGGATAGCCCTATCAAATGTAAGGAGAATCGCCATGAACGCTCAAGAGATCATTGAATATATCCGCACATCCGAAAAAAAGACCCCTGTGAAGGTCTACGTCTGGGAGACGGAACCCGTATGCTTCCCGGGCTGCCAGGAATTTCTCGCCGGACCCGGCTGCAAAATCGTCTTCGGCGACTGGAAGGACGTGGCCCCTGTGCTGGAAAGCCACAAGTTTTCCCACGTGGAAATTGAAAATACCTGCCGCAACTCCGCCATTCCCATGCTGGATATGAAAAATGTTCCCGCCCGCATTGAGCCCGGCGCAATCATTCGGGAACAGGTGGAAATCGGCAAAAACGCCGTGATTATGATGGGCGCCATTTTGAACATCGGCGCCGTGGTGGGAGAGGGCACCATGATTGACATGGGCGCCGTCCTGGGCGGCCGGGCCACTGTGGGCAAAAACTGCCACGTAGGCGCAGGCGCAGTGCTGGCCGGGGTCATTGAGCCCGCCTCGGCTACCCCCGTCATTGTGGAGGACAACGTGCTCATCGGCGCCAACGCCGTGGTCATCGAGGGCTGCCGCATCGGCCACGACGCCGTGGTGGCTGCCGGAGCCGTGGTGGTGGAGGACGTGGCACCCGGAACTGTAGTGGCCGGATGCCCTGCAAGAGTGATTAAGGTAAAGGACGAAAAAACCGCCGGAAAGACCGCACTGGTGGAGGCACTGCGAACGCTGTAACTGCATAAAAATGGCGCACCAACAAATGGTGCGCCATTTTTTAGAACTTCCGATTGTCGTTTTTCTCATTGAAGCTGCCTTCGAAGGCGATGATGAGGCCGCCTTCCTCGGCGTAGAAGCTGCACAGGCCTTGGGTCTGCTCCAGCTGGAATCTGGCGTTGGGGTACAGGGCCAGCACTGCCTGCCGGAGCTCATGGGCGGCTTCTTCGCCATAGCAGTGCGCCACCCGGATGCGGTTTCCGTCCTGGAAGCCTCGCTCCCGGATCATTTCCATAAGGACCTGGATGGCTTTCTTGCCGCCTCTGGGCTTGTGGCAGGGAGCCAGCTCGCCGCCCTCTGCGGCACCGGCCACCCGGATACCCAGGACCCCTGCGATTTTCGCCACGGTGGGATTCACCCGGCCGTTGCGGGCCAGATTGGTCAGGGATTCCAGACAGAAAAGGGTGTGCAGGTGGTTGTGGTAGTCCAGAACCGCCTCTTTGGTAGCCTCAAAATCCATGCCCTGGGCTTCGCAGGAGCGAATTTTATCGGCAATCATCATCAGCTCCGGCCCGGCGGAGAGGGAGTCGAAAATAAAGACCTTCCGCTGGGGGTGTTCCTCCATATAGGTGCTTGCGGCCTGCTGGGCTGCGTTGTAGCAGCCGGAGAGATGCTTGGTGATGGTAATGGCAAAGACCTCCTCGGCGTCGGCAAAGGATTCCAGCCATTCGCCCACATTGGGGCAGGAGGAGCCGGACTTGCCCTTGTGGTGCTTGAGGTCCGCCACCATGGCGGCGACATCCAGATTCAGGTCGTCCACATATTCCTTTTCCGCCACGATCTTCATGGGGACGGTGGTATAGTTTTCACCTTCCAGCTTTAAAACATTGGAAGAGGAGTCGGTTACAATGCGAAATGCCATATAGAATCCTCCGATTCTTTATCTCTATTTATCGGTTTTTTAATAACCGATGATATTATATCAGTAACCGCTGAGAAAGTCAAGACGAACTTGAAAGCGGTTTTTGGGTTGACTTTTCTGGCGTCTTCCGGTATAATGTCCCAAGGTGATAAACATGATGCAGGAAACTTCCTTTGCAGAAACCGTCCGCGGCTTTCGTCTGCCGCGGTACCAGGAAATTCCCACGGTGGGGTTGTACTTAGAACAGACCGCCCAATACATCGGCGGCTACTTAGAACCCCTGGGGGAATTCGCCCTGACCCCTTCCATGATCAGCAACTATGTGAAAAAGGACTTGATTGCCAGCCCCGTGAAGAAACGCTACAGCCGGGATCAGCTCAGCTACCTCTTCTTCATTGCCGTGGCGAAAAGCGTATTGAGCCTGGACGCCCTGGGGGACTTTATCCAAATCCAGCAGAAGACCTACGACCTGGAGAAGGCCTACGACTATTTCTGCGGGGAGTTTGAAAACGTCCTGCAATTTACCTTCGAGGTCCGGGACATAATGGAGGAGCTGGGTGAAGAGAACTCCATGGAAAAGCGGCTTCTCGACACCTGCATTGTGGCGGCGGTCCAGAAAATCTACTTGGAAAAGCACCTGAGGCTTCTGGTGGACGAAACCAAAGTATAAAAGAGAATGCACCCCGTTGGTTAGACAGTCTAACAGACGGGGTGCAATTTTTGTGCTTGGGGTTTGCCTGCTTTTGGCAGAGCTTACGGCTTACCTTGATACTCGGACCTGCCGAAGGCCAGGATGGCGATGAAAAGGGGTTCCAGAACCCAAAGACCAATGCCGAACAAAATGCCGTGGCCAAAGGCCTGGGAGAGCTTCATGGTCTGCATAAATTTTATAACGATTGCGGCCAGGGCGATCAGGGAAAAAACCGCTGGAGGAGCCTCCGCAAAAAGGGGAATGATATACTGGGCAGCAGATGCCAGGGTGTAGAGCCAGAAGGCACCGCCAGACCAGGAAATTTTGAAGCGGATGTAATCGCTGTAAATGGGAATCAGGGATTTCCAGCCCTTTTCCCCGGCTTTTGTGAACATTTTCCATCCCGCAATCAGGGTAACGACGTACCATACCCACAGAACCGAGATCATGGAAAAGAACATTGCCCCAAAGGCGCTCATATTTGTACTGGCCATAGGTTTCCTCCTTGCAGGCGATTGTGCCAAATGTTTCTTGCTGTAAATTCAGTTTACCATCGCCGCGCAGGTTTGTCAACACGGATGGACCATTGGAATTCCCGCAATTTTCTATCCACAAACAGCTCGGCAATCATTGACTTTTTTCTCGGTTTGTGAAATAATACATGGGTTAAACTACAGATAAACTAAGAGAGGTTCTATCTTATGATGCAATCCAGAACGCATACCTGCGGGGAGCTCGGGCTCTGCGACGCGGGAAAGCAAGTCACCATTGTGGGCTGGCTGGAAAATGTCCGGGAAGTTGGCTCTAACTTTGCCTTTGCCATTCTCCGGGACTACTACGGCGTCACCCAGGTGGTCATTGAAAACGAAGAGATGATGGCGGCCATCAAGCCTGTGAACAAGGAGTCCACCCTGTCCGTCACCGGCATTGTCCGGGAGCGGGAGAGCAAGAACGCAAAAATCCCCACGGGAGAAATTGAAGTGGTCCCCGAGAAAATTGATGTTCTTGGCAAGTGCGTCCACAATCAGCTCCCCTTTGAGATCAACAAGAGCAAGGACGCCGACGAGAACACCCGTCTCAAGTACCGCTTCCTGGACCTGCGGAACCCTGCCGTGAAGTCGAACATCGTCCTGCGGTGCCAGGTGGTGGCGGAGCTTCGCCGCCTCATGACCGAGAAGGGCTTTTTGGAAATCACCACCCCCATCCTCACCGCCTCCTCCCCCGAAGGCGCCCGGGACTACCTGGTGCCCGCCCGGAACCACCCCGGCAAGTTCTACGCCCTGCCCCAGGCGCCCCAGCAGTTCAAGCAGCTGCTGATGACTGCGGGCTTTGACAAGTATTTCCAGATCGCCCCCTGCTTCCGGGACGAGGACGCCCGGGCCGACCGTACCCCCGGCGAATTCTACCAGCTGGATATGGAAATGGCCTTTGCCTCCCAGGACGACGTGCTGTCCACCCTGGAGGATGTGCTGGTGCCTGTGTTCGAGAAGTACGGCAAGTATAAGCGGGTGGCCCAGGCTCCCTTCCGCCACATCCCCTTCAACGAGGCCATGGAGCGCTACGGCTCCGATAAGCCCGACCTGCGGATTGACCTGGAGATCCAGGACATTTCCGCCGAGGTCCAGGGCTGCGGCTTCGGTCCCTTTGAAGGCGCCACCGTCAAGGCCGTGGTGGTCCATGACTTCACCCAGGCCAGAAAGTGGATTGACAAGCTTCTCGCCGACGTGGAAGTCCAGACGGGCAGCAAGGCTTGCTGGGTCAAGGTGGACGAAAACGGCAATCTCACCGGCGGCGTATCCAAGTTCCTGACCGAGTGCCAGGGCGCCCTCACCGAAAAGCTGGGCCTGAAGCCCGGCAGCTTCGTCTGCATGGCCGCCGGAAAGAAGTCCGCCGCCCAGAAAACCGCCGGTGTCATCCGTACCCTGCTTGGCAAGCGGGTCCCCGGCCACTTTGACGAAGAGCAGTACGCTCTGTGCTGGATTGTGGACTTCCCCATGTACGAAATCGGCGAGGAGTCCGGCCAGCTGGAATTCTGCCACAACCCCTTCTCCATGCCCCAGGGCGGCCTGAAGGCGCTGGAAGAGGCGGAAGGCGATGTGGATAAGCTGCTGGCCATCAACGCCAACCAGTACGACCTGGTGTGCAACGGCTACGAATCCGCCTCCGGCGCTGTCCGGAACCACGACCCCGAGATCATGGTCAAGGCCTTCCAGATGGTGGGCCTGGGCGAGGAGGACGTAAAGGCCAAGTTCCCCGCCATGTACAACGCCTTCACCTACGGCGCACCTCCCCATGCCGGTGCAGCCCCCGGCGTGGACCGCCTGATTATGCTGCTGACCGGAGAGGAAAGCATCCGGGAGGTCATCACCTTCCCCATGAACAAGAACGCCCAAGACCTGATGATGGGCGCACCCACCGCAGTGGACAAGAGCCAGCTGGACACCGTCCACATTGCGCTGCTGGAAGAGTAATTTTGCACCCCGCCGGAATTTCCGGCGGGGTTAGACTGTCAAAAATCCCCTGTGGGGCTTTTTGACAGGTTTTTTGCAGTCTCCTGCGCGCATAATTTGTCCCCCGATGGGGGCCAAATTCCACACTTGGAGCCTGAGAAGTGTTTTCTGCCAGGTACACGCCCCGGCAGAAAACGGATTGGACTTTCTTTGCCGCCGCAGGCGGCAAACTCTGCGAGGCTTTTTTGACAAGCTGGCCCCGCCGGAATTTCCGGCGGGGCTTCCAAAAAATTTGCAACCTTTTTCCAAAATCATCGACATCTATGTTAGAGAGGAGGCGTTCCCATGGAGGATGAGAGAATTGTGGACCTGTATTGGGCCAGAAGCGAAAGAGCCATTTCCGAAACGGAAACGAAATACGGCCACTATCTCCACAAAATTGCCATGAACATTTTAAACGACCAGGAGGACACCCAGGAGAGCGTCAACGACACCTACCTTGCCGCCTGGAACTCGATGCCGGACAATCGCCCCAGCATTCTGCAGGCGTATCTTGCCAAGCTCACCCGCCGGATTTCCATTGACCGCTTCCGCTATAAAACCCGGGAAAAGCGGGGGGCTTCCCAATATGCCATTTCCCTGTCAGAGCTGGAAGAGTGCCTCTCTGCCGGAAATACCACGGAAGAGCATGTGGAGGCGGGACTTCTGTCCGAGAGTATCGCCGCATACCTGGAAAACCTGCCGCCCAAAACCCGCCGGGCCTTTCTTGGCCGGTACTACTACTTAGACTCCATGAAAGAGGTGGCCGCCTACTGCGGCATGACCGAGGCCGCCTGCAAATCTCTGCTCCATCGGACTCGCCTGGGGCTCAAAACACACTTACAGAAGGAGGGATACCTGTGAACGCCGAAAACCTGCACGACGCCATTGGGGAACTGCCAATGGAAATGCTGAAAGAGGTGGATGCCTACCGGGGCAGAAAAATCATTCCCTGGCAGAGATATGTAAGCCTTGCCGCCTGTCTGGCGGTGATTCTGGGCAGCGCCCTGCTGTTCCGGATGTCGCCCTTCCTGGGCGGAAAGGTAGCCTCCGAAAACGTCGCACTGGACCAGGAACCTGCGCCGGCCGCAGCCATGGCTCCCGAGAGCGCAGAGGAGACAGAGGCAGCTGTGGCACCTAAGGTGGCCACAGCGGATGCAGGCCTGCAAAGCGCTCCGTTCAGCGAGGCCTTTGACGCCCCAGAAGCAGCGACCGGAGACAGTGTAGGGGTTATGCCCACGCTCACCGTCACTGCCGGGAAAACCGTCATAGAGATTCTCAGCGGGGAAGTGCCGCAGAAAGTGACGGGGGAGAAGCTGACGCTCTCCTGGGCTGAGGAGCCCAATACCTTCACGGTCAAATACTGGGAGGAGTCCGACGAGACGTGGCATGATGCCGAGATGGAAAATCAGGTTCTGATTCCCCAGCCCGGGGAGCACACTTATGAAGTGGTAGCCACCTGGGACAATGGCAAGGGCCGGTATATGTTCTTCGCGGATGTAAAATAAGATTTCCCGCCGGGGTCTCTCGGCGGGAAATTTTTTGCGCGGATTGTTTAAGAAACCACCGAATAGGCTATACTCAGCCTCGGAGGTGCTAAAAAGCATGAACGACAACAAGAAAACCGGATTTTCCGGAAAGGGCTACTACATAGCCCTGATCCTGTGCGCCGCCGCAATCGGGATCACGAGCTATGTATACTACCGCAGCGACAAGAATTTGCAGCAAACCATGAACCAGGAGGAAAAAGAGGAACTGGTCCTGGGCACCATGGGCACCGAGGATGTGGCAGCCATTGCTACCCAGCCTCAGACCCAGGCTACCACCCCAGCCACCACCCAGCCTCAGACGTCTACCACGGCTCCCACGGCAGCGAAGGCCCCCCTGAAAACCGCCGCCCCCGTGGAAGGGGATACCATCTGCGGCTACTCCATGGAGGTCCTCAGCTACAACCAGACCACCCGGGACTGGCGGGTCCACAACGGCGTGGACTTGGCAGCGGAGTCTGGGACCGAGGTGAAAGCGGCGGCAGACGGTGTGGTCACCGATGTCTTTGAGGACGACAACCTGGGCACCACCGTGGTATTGAGCCACGACGGCGGATATCTCACCAGCTACAGCAGCCTGTCTCCGGACGCTGTTGTGAAAGTGGGGGACAAGGTGACCCTGGGCCAGACCATCGGCTTCGCCGGGGACACTGCCCTGGTGGAGACCACCCTTGGAAGCCACGTCCACTTCTCCGTGACCAGACAGGGCCACGTCATGGACCCGGCGGAATTCTTCGCCATGGGTGCTTAAAATCGTTCGTTTCCTCCTTGCAAAGGGCCGCCGGAAATCTCCGGCGGCCCAAAGTCTATCCCATTGCGGAAGAGAAGACGGAGGTTCATTTGTTTTCCGCTTCTACAATACATCGATCCAGCGCATACTCCAAAAACATTCCAATCAATTCATTGCGGCTGCGATTCGTTTGCTCTGAAATGACGTCGATTCGTGCCACGGTCTTTTCCTTAATGCGAATGGAAAAAGTTTTATATCCATCCTCGCCCTTCATGCGCTTAGGGTACACGACCAAATCATCGTTCGCCACAAAATCACCTCTTTATAACATATTCTATGCTTGACATGAAAAATATATATGTTAAGATTTATGTTATAAAAAGTGTTATAAATGAAGGCGAAGGAAAAGCGGTTCAGGAAAAGAGGAAGAACGGCGAAGAGTATATGCGATTCATGAAAATAGAAAGGAATTGGTTGAATGATTTTTTACACACGGTACCTCAAGACAGTTACGGGATACCAACGCCTTGATTGATTGTTGCTAACGAGCAAGAGCTGCCCTACCATTCAGCGGGGCAGCTCTTGTTTGACCATAGCGGTGTCCATAAAAAAGTTACGCTTTACTCTGGTGAACTTGAAGACCAATCTTGAAAAATATGGTGTCTTCTTGTATAATAATGTGTGTACACACAAGAGCAGAGTTAAGTAGACGGACGAAGACGAAAATTATAACATAGCCGACTTATGATTATCGAGGAGAATAGTATGGGATTGTTTGATTTATTCAAGAAAAAAGAAAAGGCTGCGCAAGCAACACAGACCCAAAAACAGGAAGGCACAATACCCCAAACGAAAAAGGGGGATTACCAACCAGAAGAATATTACACGGATGTTGTAGCAGAAGGTACTGCCTTCGAAAAGAGAGTTATATCCTTTGAAGAACGAAAGAAAACAGCAATCCCCTCTGCCAGAGGACTCTATCCGGCAGAAATTCTGCTGTTGGAGTACTGTTCTAAAGGTGCTTATCCTGGCCCCAAAAACGGATATCCAGGATTCTGGTGGTTTGAATATGGTATCCGTAATGTGGATGTAGTCCTTAAAAATTTGGAAGAACGTGGCTATATTGCGTTTGCTTCTGCCAAAGAATCCGTAAATGATTTAACAGTTTCTCAGCTGAAAGAACTGCTTATGGAGCATGGAGAGTCTACCACTGGAAAGAAAGCGGAGTTGGTAGCTCGTGTATCTGAAACAATATCTGAAGAAACGCTACTTTCAGCAGGTGTTCGGCCAAAGTACAGATTGACCGAAACTGGAGCACAGGAATTAAGTGAAAACGCATATGTTCCCTATATGCATAAAGCTCCTAATAAAACAACCGAAGATACTCGATTTGGATTGACATTTAATGTTTGGAGTATTAATAAACTTCTTGGTTCTGGCGATAAGTCTAATTGGAAAAAAATCGTAGATGAGCAAGAACGCAAAATAAACAAAGAAATAGCAGACAGAAATGATGCTTTTATGAAGGATTTGAAAAAGATTGATCCGGAGGGATACAGGGTATTAAAAACTCAAGATCAACAGATTGAGGCTGTCCAAAAAGCAAAAGAAAAATTCAATGAAGATAGAGATATAGATACATATATTGCTTTTTGGGAAACCCTTTGGAAAAACGGTGGACTAAAATTCGAGGGTGCAGGCTGGCACTTTGAATTGCCGGATTTATATATTAAATCTAAGAGGTATGATGATGCTCTTGCCTTTGTGACAAAGCTAAAGAAACAGAAGCCGACTTATGCACATAAAGCAGATGCCTATATTAAAAAAATTGAAGAATTAAAGGCGAAACAAATGGCAAAGAAAAAGAATTGAGCAACTAATCACTACTCTTTCATAGCATCTAAATTAATTCGGAAATTTATATGTAAGGTATCATCTTATGACTGAAAAACGAAAACCACCAATCCGTCAACGCCCGATACAGGTCAAGTTTTTTGTAGACGAAAAAGAGCTTGACCTGATAAAACAGAAAATGGCACAGATGGGAACGGACAACATGAGTGCCTATCTCCGCAAAATGGCAATCGATGGGTATGTTGTAAATTTGGATATGCCCGAACTCCGTGAGTTGACTTCGAAAATGAAACGGATATGCTCTCAGAGAGCTTGTAAAGGCGGTTTATGTGGAGGCACCGGACAAGTCCAGCGGTAAACGCAAACAGAGGGTACATATCGAATATGACCTTGTTGGCTATATTCCCGTGGATGAACTGATAAAAGCGGAACAGGCATGACCGAAATCATGCCTGTTCCAAGAAATTCACATATTACTGTTTTACGACCACCGAGCATTTCGCAGGGAGGTTTTTGACTGAAAACGAATTTGGTGAAGGCTTGGCCAGAAGAACGTGTTTTTACAGCCGCACCATATCCCGGCGGATATCGCCCAGGGACTTGGCACCGCACATGGCCATGGCGTCTTCCAGCTCGGCCCCCAGCTTTTCGATGAGCAGGCGCACACCTTCTTCTGCGCCGCCGTAAACCGCAGGCACAAAGGGCCGGCAAATGAGAACCGCATCGGCGCCCAGCGCCAGGGCTTTGAAGACGTCGGTGCCGGAGCGGATGCCGCCGTCCACAAAGACCTTCACACCGCTGCCCTTGAGGGCGTCGGCGATTTCCGGCAGGACCTCCGCCGTGGAGGGGCACTGGTCCAGGACCCGGCCGCCGTGGTTGCTGACCACAATGCCTGCGGCGCCGGCCTGCTTGGCTTTCAGGGCCCCGGAAACGGTCATGATGCCTTTGACGATAAAGGGAACCCTGGCGATTTTTACAATCTGGGAAAGCTCATCCACGGTCTTGCTTCCGGCGGGGGGCACGGCGTTTTTCAGGAAGGGAAGACCGGCGGCGTCAATGTCCATGGCAATGGCAAAGGCGTTTGCCTCCTGGCACAGGGCCATTTTTGCCTCAATGGTTGCCAGGTCCCAGGGCTTCACCGTGGGAATGCCGGAACCGGAAGCGGACTTCACGGCCTGACAGGCGGCCTCCATGACCTTGGGATTCAGGCCGTCTCCGGTGAAAGCGGCAATGCCGTTTTCTGCACAGGCCCGCACCATGATGTCGTTGTAGGCCATGTCGTCGTACTTATTGCTGTAGTGCTGGGTCACCGCCCCGGCAGGGCCCACAAAGAAGGGATAGCGGAAGGTTTTGCCGAAGAGACTGAGGCTGGGGTCCACAGGGCCGGAAGGGCAGATGGTGTCCATGTTCACCCGGATGGACTGCCACTTGTCATAGTTGCGGATGGCGGTGTCGCCAACGCCCTTGGCGCCGGGGCCGGGGATGTGGTTCGAGCAGGCTTTGCCATTGCAGACGGGGCAGGCGTGGCAGTTGGGAGCCAAGCACTCTCTGGCGGCAGCCAGAACTTCAGGGTAGGTCATATGTATTTCCTCCATTTATTCGTGAAAGGGATTAAGGTCCGTGTTGGGACCGATGGTACATAGGAATTCTGCCAGAAGTTCGATGGAATTTTCAATATCATCCAGGGAACAGACCTCGCTGGGACAGTGCATATAGCGAAGGGGCAGGGAGACCAGAGCCGTGACCACGCCGCTGCCTGTCTGGTGGAGACAGTCGGCATCGGTGCTGGTGTCGCCCATATAGCTTTCAATCTGCCAGGGGATATGCTTCTTTTTGGCACAGTCTTTTAAAAGCGCGTTGATTTTCCGGTTGCCGATGGAGCTGTTGCAAAGCACCGGACCGCCGCCCAGACGGACATCGCCGGAGTCCTTGGGGTCTGTGCCGGGGTAGTCCGAGGCAAAGGTCACGTCCACGGTAATGGCAACGTCAGGCCGGATGCTGCTGCCTGCCCAGTAGGCGCCTCTTCCGGTGGTCTCTTCACCAACGGTGGTGACGCAGTAGACGCCAATGGCGCAGCCCCGCTCTTTGGCCCGTTTCAGGGCCTCCAGAATGATGAAGGCGCAGCCCCGGTCGTCCACGGCCCGGGCGGAGAGCAGATTGTTGGCCATCTGCTGAGGATGGACGTTGGGATGGATGGGGTCTCCTTCCTGAACATACTTTCTGGCGTCGGCAGCGTCTTTTGCGCCGATGTCCACATACAGGTCCCCGACTTTTAACTCTTTCTTTTCCTGCTCCCGGTCGTAGATCACCGTACCGCAGACGGGGCCGTTTTCGCCGTGGATAAGAACCTGATGACCGGGGTAGGTCATGGGCCGGACGCCTCCGGCCTTTCCTACCCGGAGAAGACCGTTTTCCGTAATGTGAGTGACAATGAGACCGATCTCATCGATGTGGGCTGCCAGCATGACTTTGAAGGGAGCCTGAGGGTTTAAAATGCTCACCACATTGCCGGTGTAGTCGGTACGGATTTCATGGCACCAGGGCTCCATTTCGGAGATGACCTTCTTCTGCAGGCCGATTTCATGGCCGGAAACGCTCATGGAATCCAGGAGGGTGTATAGAAAATCATTGCACATAAGGCATCACTCCTTTCTTTTTTTGCCATTATAGCACGCTGCCTCTTTGAAGGGAAGTGCAATTTCCGACCTTATTTTTAAAAATAGGAGGCCGCCCCGTGGAGACGGCCTCCACAGCTAGTTAAGAAAGCCTCGCAGAGTTTGCCGCCTGCGGCGGCAAATAAAGTCCAAAAATTTCCCGCCGGGGCGTGTACCTGGCGGGAAATACCTCTCAGGCTCCAAGTGTGGGCTTTGTGCGCCAAGGCGCACAAAGCCTGCGCGCAGGAGACTGCAAAAAACCTGTCAAAAAGCCCTTGCAGGGGATTTTTGACAGTCTGAGAAGGCCGCCTCGTGAGGCGGCCTCCATAAAAATGCAGAGAACCGGAATGGCCAGTGCCGCGTAAGGAACGTTTGCCGAACTCAGTAGTCGATGCGTCCCGGCGTGGCGATTTCGTCCATGGTGTTGGTGCAGTCGATGGTGCCGTCGGGATGGCGTTTGCAGATGAGGGATTCCTCCAGAAGTTCGGGAATGGTATCCACTTCGCCGTTGGCAAAGGCCCGCATTTTCTCTCCTGCGGTGGACATCCGGGCTGCCAGACCGCCCAGACGGACTTCCAGAATTTCAAAACCGTTGGGCTTGTTGGTGGATTCCCAGAGCTTCCGCCAGAGAATACGCAGGGCATGGATGGCCTCTACGGTGGCGGGGATGTCCTCGGCCAGCGCCGCAGCCTTTTCCCGGTTGCCGCTGCGGACCACGTCTCCGGCCTCCTCGTGCCAGACGCACTTCAGAGCCAGGGTATGGGCCAGAGCGGTGTAGAAGTCAAAGAGCAGGGCGTATTCCGGATTCTTCTGGGCGTAGCGGGCGTATTTCTGGATGAGAGAGCTGAAGTGCTCCGACATGGGGAAGCCCTTGGTGTCCGCCTCGAAAAGCTGAATCAGAGGGTCCTGGTACAGGAGAATCTTGCAGGCGTTGGCGGGGTTGTTGGGATGGCTCTTCTGGCCGGGCAGGATGTTCAGCAGGCTCAGGTCCAGGAATGCCTGGGCATCGGCGTTGCAGCAGCGGCGGAAGCGGTCAAACAGAGCCTTTTTGTCGTAGACGCCGGTGTAGGTCATTTCACCGTATAGCTGCATACCGAGAAGGGCCGTAAGCAGGTTGGTCTCCGCACCGTTGTCGCCCCAGGCGGTGGCGAGAACCATGGGAATGCCCGCCTTCATGCAGGCAGTGAGGGCTGGAACAGTGTTGCCGATGGTGGTCTCGTAGGAAGGCGCGGGACCATCCCAGACCCAGATGCCGCCGGCAAACACGGTGGGGGCGTCGAACTGGGCGTGCTTGTAGAGGGCGCTGGCGTACTCCTCCTCTTTGGCGTGATAGTAGTCCCAGTAGACCAGGGTCACCCGGGGGTCCACGGCCTTTTTCGCCTTTTCAGAGGGCAGGCCGCCGCTGTGATAGTCGCAGCCGTCCAGATGGAAGTACATATCGCTCCACATGAGGGCCTTCAGGCCGTACTTGTCGGTGATCTCCAGAACTCTGCTGAGATGGCGGCCGATGACGGCGTGGGGGTCCTCATAGCCGTAGCGGCTCAGGTGAGCACCGACGCCTACGCCGAAGGCCTCGTCCATGCCCAGGTGGATCAGCTTGGAGCGATAGGGTGCCGAGGCAGCCCGGATCATCTGCTCAAGAAGCACATAGGTTTCGTCCAGGTCCGCCAGCAGGACCTCGTCATTGTCCCGGAGGTGACGGAAGGCAGGCCAGTGGAGGATGCGCTTCAGGTGGCCCAGAGCCTGGATGCAGGGGCACAGCTCAATGCCGAGAATGTAGGCGTAGTCATCCAGAGCCTTCAGCTCGTCATAGGTGTAGCGGCCCCGCTTATAGCCGAAGAAGGGCTGTTCCGGAACCTCGTAGGTGTCCTCGGTGTACATCATGCCGAGATTCAGACCCATGAGGGCCATTTTCCGCAGGAAGAAGCGCATGGCTTCGGGTTTCAGCACCGCGTTTCGGGAGCAGTCGAACATAAGGCCGGAGCGTTCAAACCGGGCCTTTTCGTGGATGGAGCAGGGGACCAGGGGCTGGGGGATGAGGCTCAGGGCACGATAAAACTGCACAGGCTTTTCCCAGGTGAGCGTCACGGTTTTTCCATCGCTCTCAACGGCCAGTTCGCCGCCCTGACGGCAGGTGATGGGAATGCCGCCATCGTCCAGGGCCATGGCCAGATCATCGCACAAAATCTGCAAGGCTTCCTGCCAATGCTCCGGGGCTTGGCCAAGAATATGAATGGATCTTTTCATGATGGTTCTCCTTATTCTTTGTGGGTCCCGACGAATTTGCCGGGTCAATGTCATTATGGGGCATTTCTCAGAGAAAGGAAAGTGGCAAAATGGTACTTTTTAGAAAATTAGCACAATTCACATAAATTATTAACACTTTTTGTATGAAGCGCCAAAAGCATTCCGTTTCTAAGAAAAGTATATGTACAAAATACGAAAAAGATGTGACCAATTTGTACTGTAATGTAGCGTTTGGATACTTTCCAAATGGCGTGTCTTAAATTATAATAGCATAAAAGCCGGAGGTGCCTGCGGCGGCCTCTCCGGTGGAATAAGATGAAGGGAAGGAATGCTCGCTATGGCTGAAACAAAACCTGCAAAAAAAGCCCCGCAAAAACCAGCGCCAAAGACGCTGAAGCTGACAAGCAAAGGAAAAGTAAAATGGACCCGTGATGATACGGAACTTACCATCCTTGCCCTGCCTACTACGGTATGGTTTATTTTGTTTGTGTACCTGCCCATGTTCGGTATCATCATTGCCTTCAAGGACTACACCTTGACCGCAGGCAAAGGCTTCCTCGGCAGCCTCATGGACAGCCCCTGGGTGGGATTCAAAAACTTTAAGTACTTCTTTGGACTGCGGGATTTCCCCATGGTTCTGCGCAACACCATTCTCTACAACCTGGTGTTCATTGTGCTGGATATTGTGCTCCCTGTGGGCCTGGCCATGATCATCAACAACCTCTACAGCAAGAAGCTCTCCAAGACCTACCAGACCCTGATGTTCATGCCGCACTTCATGTCCTGGGTCGTGGTCAGCTACTTCGTCTACGCCTTCCTGGTTACCGATAAGGGCCTTCTCAACGCCATTATCCGTGCCTGCGGCGGCAAGAACATCGGCTGGTACACCACCGGCAAGTACTGGCCCTACATCCTCATCTTCATGCACATCTGGAAGACTCTGGGCTACAACATGGTGGTCTACCTGGCGTCCATCACCGGCATTGACTCCAGCCTCTACGAGGCTGCGGTGCTGGATGGTGCAAACAAGGTCCAGCAGGCCCGGTACGTGACCCTGCCCTCTCTGAAGCCCATTATCATTATGATGTTTATCCTGGCGGTGGGCCACATCTTCTCCTCTGACTTCGGCCTCTTCTACCAGGTATCTCAGGGCGCCAACCAGCCGCTGACCTCCTGGGTCGCCACGCTGGACGTCAAGACCTTCCTGATGCTGACTTCTCCCAGCGTCACCCTGGGCCAGACCTCCGCGGCTTCCATGTTCCAGGCAGTGGTGGGCTGTATCACCATCCTCAGCGCCAATGCCATCGTCCGCAAGTTCGACAAGTCCAGCGCGCTGATCTGATCGGAAGGAGGGTGTACTTATGAGCAAAAAAGTCAAAAATCTGAGTGAGGACAACCTCAGCCGCCTGAACCGGATCCATCCTGCCACCAACGTGGCATTCAATATCATGCTTGCCATTCTGGCGCTGATCTGCTTCACCCCCATTGTTTTCATTTTCATCATTTCCATTACGGACAACAACGTCATTAAGCAGCAGGGCTATCAGTTCTTCGTCACCGCCGAGACCTTCTCCGGTGCGGCTTACGAATACCTGTGGAGCCAGAGAGCCACCATCCTCCAGGCCCTGTGGGTTTCCGTGTATGTCACGGTTCTGGGTACTGCCATCGGCGTGATGCTCACCGCCGTTATGGGCTACGTCCTGTCCCGTACCGAGCACAAGCTCAATGACTTCCTGACCATTCTGATTTTCATTCCCATGGTCTTCGGCGGCGGCATGGCCGCAACCTATGTGGTGAACTCCCAGATTCTGCACTTGGCTGATACCATGTGGGTGCTGATCCTGCCTCTGGCGGTTTCCAGCTTCAACATCGTCATTTCCCGTACCTTCTTCCGCACCACCATCCCCGACTCCATCATCGAGTCGGCGCGGATTGACGGCGCCTCCCAGTGGACCATCTTCTTTAAGATTGTCATTCCCATCTCCAAGCCCGTGCTTGCCACCATCGGCCTGTTCCTGGCCTTCGGCTACTGGAATGACTGGTTCCAGGCAAAGCTGTACATCAGCAGAGATGAACTGCGTTCTCTGCAGTCGATGCTGAACCAGATTCAGTCCAGCATGGACTACCTGACCAAGAACCCCACCGCTCTGCTGGGCGACAGCGCAGCCCTGCGTAACGCCATGCCTGCGGAATCCGCCCGTATGGCCATTGCCTTCATCGTCGCTGTGCCTATCGCCTGCATCTATCCCTTCTTCCAGAAGTACTTCATCTCCGGCCTCACCGTGGGCGCTGTGAAGGGCTAAGAAGAAACCACCCCTCAGGCCGGGAGAACCTCCCGGCCTGACAAGAGGATTGTTGCGGCTTATGCCGTTGCAATAAACACTACATCAGGAGGAAAACAAAATGAAAAAACTCATTGCTCTGCTGCTGGCTGCTGTGATGATTGTCGGCCTGCTGGCTGGCTGCGGCGGCAGCACCGCCCCTGCCACCGAAGCTCCCGCTGCCGAGGACAGCACCAAGGCTCCCCAGGTCAGCGAGAGCGGCGTGCCCGTCATCACCTGGTATCAGGTCGGCGGCGGTCAGCCCAAGGACATCGAAGCTTGGAATGCCATCGTCAACCCCTATCTGGAGGAGAAGATCGGCGTCAACCTGAACCTGCAGGTTATTGGCTGGGGCGACTGGGGCGACAAGCGCACCATGCTGGTCCAGACCAACGATGATTACGACATCATCTTCACCGACATGAGCACCTATGTCAACAACATTCAGATGGGCGCTTTTGCCGACCTGACCGAGATGATCAAGGAGACCCCCGGTATCACCGACCTGATTCCCGAGGACTACCTGAAGGCCTGTATGGTGGACGGCAAGCTCTACGGCATCCCCGCCTACAAGGACTCTTCCATGACCAACTTCTTCGTCTGGACCAAGTCCGAGGTTGAGCAGTTCTATCCTGACTACGCGGAAGGCCATGACCTGAAGAGCATCGATGCTGGCCTGCGCGCCGTTAAGGAAGGCACCGGCGTCACTCCTCTGATGCTGAACAAGGACGGCATCTCCTGCGTCGTCGGCAACAACTACGATAACTTCGGCACCGGTCTGCCCGCCATCGGCGTCAGCTACCACGACGGCAGCAACAAGGTCGTTCCCGTCTTCGAGCAGGAAGACGTTCTGGAGCAGCTGCGTATCCTGCACACCTGGTACAATGACGGTCTCATCAACTCCGACGCCAACACCCTCGACAGCTTCCAGGGCTACTGCTCCCTGGGCGTCAGCCAGGGTTGGCCCGGCGCCAGCGTGGGCTGGGGTGCTGGCCGCGGCGCTGAGGTCGTTGTGTCTCAGTTCGGCGACAGCGTTCTCTCCAACGACACCGTGCAGGGCTCCATGGCCTGCATCAACAACTCCTCCCCCAACAAGGAAGCCGCTCTGAAGCTCCTGGAGCTGGTCAACACTGACACCAAGCTTCGCGATATGTTGGCTTACGGTATTGAGGGCACCCATTTCGAGTACGTCGAAGAGGATGGCATCCAGAAGGTTAAGCGTCTGAACCAGGATTGGACCGCCGCTTCCTACACCCAGGGCAGCACCATGATCATGAGCCCTGAGGCCGGCACCATCGGCGACCAGAGAGAAGAGATCCGTTCTCAGAACGAGAACGCCATTCCTTCCCCCGCTCTGGGCTTCTACTTCGACACCACCAACGTTAAGGACCAGCTGGCTGCCTGCTCCGCTACCTTCCTGACCTGGAAGCCCATGCTGTTCACCGGCGCCGCTGACCCCGATGAGGTTGTGCCTGAAATGATGGATCAGCTGCGTGCTGACGGCTTCGACGACATCGTTGCCGAGGCTCAGGCTCAGCTGGACGCCTACCTGGCTGCCCAATAAGCAGAATCTGTTTCTATAACTTTGGGGCCGATGCGAAAGCATCGGCCCCATTTCTTTAAGAATTTATAATTGTAGAAAATCAATAGTAAATGTATCCTTTTGATAGTTCACAAGTCATAATTTATGATGTATGATAATGTTGTATGCAGGGGCTTGCCATGCACATGAGGCATGTCCCGGAATGAACAGTGAGGTATCGTTATGTATTTTATCGCACAGAGAATTCAGACAATCTGCAACCAGCTGGGTATGCTCCGGTTTGCGGACAGCCGTTCCCTGCCCGACTGGGAGTACAAGCGCGGCCAGTTCTTCCGCCCCGAAGAGGCTGACGCCAGCGCCACCCCCTGGGAAAAGTTCGACTGCCGGCATATGCACTGGTATGCCACCTACGCAGGCACCGACCAGTTTGACGGCAAGTTCAACGGTCAGCATACCGATTTCCACGGCATCCCCGGTGACCACTACTGGTTTCGCAGCCGTATTACCATCCCGGAAGATTTGGAAGGCAAGTCTGTGTGGCTGAAAATCCGCACCCAGATCGAAGAGTGGGATGACGGCAAGAACCCCCAGTTCCTGGTGTTTGTCAACAAGGAAGTGGTTCAGGGCGCCGACATGAACCACCGGGAGATTCTGCTCCGGAAGAAGGCCGTGGGCGGCGAAACCATGGACATTGATATCCAGGCCTACACCGGCACCCTGCACATGGAGTTCAGCTTCCTGGCAGACCTCTACGTCCTGGACGAGGCTATCAACAAGCTCTACTACGACATCCAGGTCCCCGTCTGGGCCTTTGACCGCATGGGTGAGGACAATAAGGTCCGGCTGGACATCCAGACCGTCCTGAACGATACCATTAACCTTCTGGATATGCGGGTGCCTTACTCCCAGGACTTCTACGCCTCCCTGGAAAAGGCTCAGGCCTACATCACGGAGAACCTGTATGAGAAGATGGGCGGCTGGGACGACGTGGTTGCCACCTGCATCGGCCACACTCATATTGACGTGGCCTGGTGGTGGACCGTTGCCCAGACCCGGGAGAAGGTTGTCCGCTCCTTTGCCACCGTCCTGAAGCTCATGGAGGAGTTCCCCAGCTACAAGTTCATGTCCAGCCAGCCTGTTCTGTACTACTTCCTGAAGCAGCGCTATCCCGAGCTCTTTGAGAAGATTAAGGCCCGGGTGGCCGAAGGCCGCTGGGAGACCGAGGGCGGCATGTGGCTGGAAGCCGACTGCAACCTGACCTCCGGCGAATCCCTGGTCCGGCAGTTCCTCCACGGCAAGCGGTTCTTCAAAGAGGAGTTCGGCACCGACAATAAGATTCTGTGGCTCCCTGACGTGTTCGGCTACTCCGGCGCACTGCCCCAGATCATGAAGAAGTCCGGCATTGATTACTTTATGACCACCAAGCTTGCCTGGAACCAGCTCAATAAGATTCCCAACGACACCTTCATCTGGCGGGGCATCGACGGAAGCGAAGTGCTGACCCACCTGGTCACCACCCTTGGCGTTGGTCAGGACCCCATGCAGAGCTTCTTCACCACCTACAACGGAATGCTCCATCCCGACGCCATCATGGGCGGCTGGGAGCGCTACCAGAATAAAGAGATCAACAACGACATCCTGATTTCCTACGGTTACGGTGACGGCGGCGGCGGCCCCACCCGCCAGATGCTGGAGACCTCCGTCCGTATGGAGAAGGGCATCCGCGGCATTCCCAAGGTCCGCCAGGAGACCGCTCGGGTCTACTTTGACGAACTGAATGAGCGGGTCAAGAATAACCGCCGCCTGGAAACCTGGGAAGGCGAATTCTACTTCGAGTATCACCGGGGCACCTACACCTCCATGGCCCGGAACAAGAAGGGCAACCGCAAGAGCGAGCTTTTGATGATGGACCTGGAACTGCTGGGCGTCCTGGCCGGGGATTACCCCATGGAGGAGGATACCCGCCTGTGGCGTGACATTATCCTCCTGAACCAGTTCCACGACATTCTCCCCGGCAGCTCCATTGCCGAGGTCTACGACGTGACCAAGGCGGAATATGACCAGCTTGCTGAGGAAGTCACCGGCATGATCGCCGACCGTCTGAACAAGCTGACCGGTGCCGGAAACGGCGTCACCGTGTTCAACACCCTGGGCTTCCGCCGCAGTGACGTGGTGAAGCTGGGAGATGTGAAGGCTGCCGGCCTGCAGGACGAGAACGGCAATGTCTACCCCGTCCAGCAGACTCCCGACGGCGCAGTTGTCTACCTGAAAAACCTTCCCTCCAAGGGTTACAAGACCTTTGCCGTGGTGGATGCCGAGGCTGCAAGCCCCTTCGTCCACGTGGACGACCATCACCTGGAGACGCCTTTCTATTCCATCACTCTGGACGAGAACGGCCATATGAGCTCCATCTTCGACAAGGAATTTGATCGGGAGCTGGTGAAGGAAGGCCAGGCGGCCAACATGATCCGGTGCTACGAGGACAAGCCCATTTACTACGACAACTGGGACATCGATATGTTCTATACCGAGAAGTCCTGGCCCGTCAACGACCTTGTGGAGATGAAGTGGGTCACCGACGGCCCCGTCTGCACCACCCTGGAGCTGACCTACAAGTGCAGCCTCAGCACCATCTATCAGAAGATTCACTTCTATGCCGATACCCGCCGTATCGACTTCGAGACCAAGGTGGATTGGAAGCTCCATCAGCACCTGCTGAAAGCCGAGTTCCCCGTGGACATCCACGCCGACGAAGCTACCTTCGAAATCCAGTTCGGCAACGTCACCCGGAAGACCCACAAGAACACCAGCTGGGATATGGCCCGCTTTGAGAGCTGCGCCCAGAAGTGGATGGACTTCTCCGAGGGCAACTACGGCGTGAGCCTGCTCAACGACTGCAAGTACGGCCACAGCGTCAACGACGGCGTCATCGGCCTGACCCTGCTCAAGAGCGGCGTGGAGCCCAACCCCAACGCCGACGTGGAAGTGCATACCTTCACCTACTCCCTGTACCCCCACGGCGGCACCTGGAAGCAGGCGGGCACTGTCCAGGAAGCCTACAATGTCAACCAGGGCGCTTATGCGGTCAAGGGCGGCGAAGTGGGCAAGTGCGTGGAGTTCGCCTCCGTGGACAAGGACAATGTGGTTCTCGAAACTGTCAAGGAAGCCGAGAATAAGAACGGCACGGTCCTCCGCCTGTACGAGTGCCAGAATTCCAGAACCAAGGTGACCCTGACGGCTCCTGCCGGCACCACCAAGGCCTACAGCACCAACCTCATGGAAGAGATCGAAGAAGAGCTCCCCGTGGTGGACGGCAAGGTGTCCTTCACCATCAAGCCCTACGAGATCAAGACCATTCTGGTTCGCTGAAGAATCACCGAGGCTTTTTGACAACCTGAAAGGGGCGGCATTTGCCGCCCCTGAGACTGTCAAAAAATCCCTTCGGGCTTTTTTGACAAACTTTGGCAGCCTGCTGCGCGCATAATTTGTCCCCAATGGGGGGACAAATTCCACACTTGCAGTCTGAGAAGTGTTTTCTGCCAGGTACACGCCCCGGCAGAAAACGGTTTCCATTTTATTTGCCGCCTACGGCGGCAAACTCTGCGAGGCTTTTTTGACATACTGAGGGGCGGCACTTGCCGCCCCTTTCTTGCAATGAGGAGTATTTGTCATGGAAATTTACAAAAACCCAGAATATTCTCCGGAACAGCGGGCCGACGACCTTATTTCCCGCATGACCCTTCGGGAAAAGGTGGGCCAGCTGAGCCAGCGGCTTCATGGCATCGACTGCTACACCCGGGAAGGGGACCAGGTAGACTTGACCCAGACCCTCAAGGACGAGGTGGCATATTTCAGCGGCCTTGGGACCCTCTATGGCCTTCACCGGGCAGACCCCTGGTATAACCGGGACTACCGCACGGGCCTGGAAGGCATACTTTCTGTGAAAGCACGGAATATGGTGCAGAAATATGTCCTGGACCACTCCCGCCTGGGCATTCCCGTGCTCTTCAGCACCGAATGCCCCCATGGCCACCAGGCGCTGGACGGCTATGTGCTGCCTGTAAACCTGGCCGTGGGCTGTGGCTTTGACCCGGCGCTTTTGGAGGAGGCTACCAAGGTGGCGGGACAGCAGCTGTCTGCCATGGGCATCGACTTGGCGCTGGTGTCCACGCTGGATGTGCTCCGGGACCCTCGCTGGGGACGCAGTGAGGAGTGCTACGGCGAGGACCCCTACCTTGCAAGTCAAATGGCCGCCGCAGCGGTTCGGGGCATCCAGAGCCAGGGGGTGGAGGTGGTGGCAAAACACCTCTGCGCCCAGGGAGAGACCACCGGCGGCATCAATGCCAGCGCGGCCCGCATTGGCCCCAGGGAACTGCGGGAAATCCACCTGCCCCCTGTAAAAGCCTGTGTTGACGCAGGGGTCACGGCCTTTATGGCGGCCTACAATGAGATTGACGGCGTCTACTGCCACGGCAACCGCCAGCTTCTCACGGACATTTTACGGGAGGAATACGGCTTTCAGGGCTTCGTTATGTCCGACGGCGGGGCCATCGACCTCTTAGACACCGTCACCGGAGACCGTACTGCTTCTGGTGCCCTGGCCCTTCACGCAGGCGTGGACATGGGCCTTTGGGACACGGCGTTTCTGAAGCTGGAGGAGGCCGTGGACCGGGGACTGATTCCGGAAGCGGAAATCGACCAGGCGGTAAAGCGAATACTGGTGGTCAAATTCCGCAGAGGCCTCTTTGAGCACCCCTACATCCCCGAAGATGACCGGTATTGCCGCTTCGCTCCGGACAGCTATCCCCAGGTGAAAACCCTGGCAGAACACACCGCAGTGCTCCTGAAAAACGAAGGAAGCGTTTTGCCTTTGGACAGCGGAAAAAAACAGAAGATCGGCCTGGTGGGCCCCAGCGGGGACCTCCTGTATCACCAGCTGGGTGACTACACGCCCCCCATGCGCCCCGGCGTTGGAACCACGGTGAAGCAGGGCCTGGAAAAACTGCTGAAAGACAGCCCCGTGGAGCTGATTTGCGCTCCCGGATGTCCCATGTTTGAACAGGGTGAAAACCAGATCGCAGAGGCATTGAAACAGGTCGCGGACTGCCATGTGGTCATCGCGGCGGTGGGCGGCACGTCCAACCGCTTTACAGGCGGCGTATTCCAGGACAACGGCGCCATGAAGAAGCAGGACACGGTTACCATGGACTGCGGCGAAGGCGTGGACGATGGCCGCCTCCGGCTCCCGGGAGACCAGCTTAAGCTGCTGAAAGCGCTGAAAGAAGCGGGAAAAACCGTGGTTACGGTGCTCATCTGCGGACGCCCCTATGAAATGGCGGAGATTACGGAATATTCCGATGCCATTTTCTGTTGCTTCTACCCAGGTCCCACCGGAGGCGAGGCTGTTGCAAAGCTGCTCTTTGGGGCCTGTGAGCCTGCAGGACGGCTCAGCGTATCCTTGCCCGACTCTGTGGGACAGCTTCCCGTATACTATAACCCCAAGGACTCCTATCGGGCAGGAAGCTACTATAACGCTTCTGACCCCCGGTACCGCTTCGGCAGCGGCCTGGGCTATACGACCTTTGCCTATACCCTGAAAGCCTCCCCGGAAAAGGATGCCTTGCAGGCTGTGTTCTCTGTGACAAACACCGGGAATCGTCCCGGCTGGGCGGTACCCCAGCTGTACCTCCACCGAACCCAGGGCATGGCGACCGCGAGAATTCGTCAGCTTTGCGGATTTAAAAAGGTCCTGCTGCAGCCCGGCGAAAGCAAAACCGTGACCATTCCCATCCCCAGTGAAAGCCTCATGGAGTTTGACGCCTCCATGAAGCCCGTCCTGACCCCGGGCAGAATGGAATGGTTCCTGGGTGACAGCGGGCAGACGTACCTCCAGGGGGATTTTACTCTGTAAAAACCTAAAAAGAGCGGCTGCCGAGTTTTTCGGCAGCCGCTTCGGCTTATCAAAAAGCCTCGCAGAGTTTGCTGCCTGAGGCGGCAAAGAAAGTCAAAAAATTTTTCGCCGGGGCGTGTACCTGGCGGAAAATACTTCTCAGACTGCAAGTGTGGAATTTGTCCCTCATGGGGACAAATTATGCGCGCAGCAGGCTGCCAAAGTTTGTCGGAAAAGCCCGCAGGGGTTTTTCGACAGTTTAGAGCGGCTGCCGAGTTTCTCGGCAGCCGCTCCTGCTTTATGGCGTATTCTGGGCCTCCATGTTTTGGAAGATGGGCATGAGCAGAGCGCTTGTGATGTAGCAGGCGAAGGAAAAGCCGATGATCAGCCAGAAAACAAGGGTCCGGACGAAGGTCTGGGCAGAAAAATACAGGATGATGAAGGGCAGAATGTTCACCAAAAGAATGACAACCGTTCGGGGGAGCTTCACAACGCTTAAAATGGTGGCGTTGATAAAGTGCTGCCGGAGGCTGTTTTCATACCGCACAATAAGCGGGAAGAGGTATCCGGAGATGGCCAGCACCAAAGCAACTAAGGCGATGATGACACCTTTGCAGATGGAGGCGGTGCTGCCGGTCAGGTAAGACATGACAAGAAGCAGATTGCATCCCATGCCAATGAGGAAGATCAGAATGCAGAGCCAGGCAATGGTGGCCTGTTTGAAATTCTCCTTAAATGCCCGGAAGAAGGGCTTGAGCAAGCCCTGGTCCTGGTCGGATACAATGTCCTGGGTCACCTTATGGACGGCGCACCAGGATGCGCCGACGGTGACCACGGGAAGGGAACAGATGAGAAACAACAGATTCGCCAATATCATGTCGCCCACCCGGCCCAGGAAATGGATAAAGGGATTTTCGAGATTAAATAGGTCTTTCATGGGTTTCTCCTGAGGGGAGCTCCGCCGAGGCCTGGGGGAAGTTGAAATTCCGCAGGGCGCTGGGGGACACGCCAAAGTAGTTTTTGAAGTGGATATAGAAATTGTTCAGCTGGACATAGCCCACCATGCCTGCAATGGCGGAGATTTTCTCCTGACTGCTGACAATAAGGCGTTTTGCCTCCAGCATCCGGTAAGCCATGAGATATTCGGAAAATTTGATGCCCGTATCCTTGAGGAACACCCTTCCGATATACTTACTGCTCATATTCAGATTCTCTGCAATGGAGATCAGGGTCTGGGGAGAGCGGTAGTTGCTGCGGACCACCAGAATAATCTTATTAGTGATTTTGGAGAGGCTGGAATAGGCAACCCCCAGCACCGGGTCAACCCCGTCGTCCTCGGAGGCGCTTCCGGACTTGTTCTTGGGGCAGCAGGCCAGATTCCGCTCCAGGAAAGCCCGCATCTCCCGGCTTTGCAGAGGCCGCAGGAGAAAATCCTGGGCGCCGGAACGCATGGATTCCCGGATGAGGTCCGGAGCGTTGTCATCCGAGAGCATACAGTAGGCAGCTTTCAGCCCGATGGAGCGCAGATGCTCCACCAGCTCCCATCCCTGATGGTTTCCCAGCCGGACATTTACCAGAACCACATGGGGATTTAAGTCCATGGCCTTGTCCACGGCCTCCACGTAGGAGGTGGCTGTAATGACGGAGGAGATGCCATAGACGCCCCAGCGCAGAAGGGCCTTGGTGGCTTCGCACTGTTCCATGGTTTCGTCCACAATAAGCAGCCGATACATTTTTATCCCCTGCCTTTCCTTAGCTGAGAATCGGGTGTGTGTCCGGCGGCGGATGGGTTCCGCCGCCGGACGTGTAGGTGCTTCAGCGAATGTCATAAACGGTTTTGATGAGGAGGTTTTCTTCCAGCTCCCGGGCGCTGTGCTGGGTTCTGGCAACCACCCGGTAGGGCTCCCGGTCCGTCAGACAGAAGAAGTTGTCGGAGAGGACGCAGTCGAAGTCCTTGAAATCCAGATAGACGCCCTTTGTAAAGGCGCTGCCCTGCAGCGTAATCTCAACACCGCCGGGAACGTCCCGGAAGGAGGCGGTAATCTGGGGCTTGATCCAGGAGAAGTGCTTGCTCGGCACCATAAGCTCTGCCTGACGCATGACTTCATGGCCATCTTCGTCCCAGAGCACGGCGGCAAAGTAGCTGTCATAGATGTCCGTGGTCTTGACCTTGTAGACAAGCACGTCCTCGGAGGTCAGGGCTTCCACGTTAACGGTGCAGGATTTTTCCTCCACCACGGTCATGTCGGCCTTGCAGAGAGTCAGCCGAAGGGTGCCGCGGAAATCCTTCCTGGTTTCGTTGGCCACATTCACTGTGAGCTTGCCGTTTTCCAGGAACAGGCCCATTGCCACAGGGGCATAGAACTTCTTTGCAGCGTAGTGCAGGGCTTTGTAGCGGCCGAAGCAGTCCACACTGGACCAGGAGGCCACAGGCCAGCAGTCGTTGAACTGCCAGTAGGTGGAGCCCATGCAGTAGCCCCGCTGGCGGCGGAAGTGCTCCACGCCGTACTTGATGGCCTCAGCCTGCAGCAGCTGAGAGGCATAGACCAGATTTTCAAAGGAGCTGGGGTAGAGATAGTTGTCGGAGAGGTACCGCAGAATCTTGCCGTTGCCGCCTTTGCACTTCTGGTGGTTCTCCATGACGCGGGAGAAGCAGTTCATGTCCTTCTCCTCGCAGAAGGTGCGGATGGTTTTCATGGAGGGGAAACTCTCAAAGCCGTACTCGGAGCAGAAGCGGAAGCTGTGCTCCCGGTAGGCGGTGAAGGGTACGCCGCCGTGCCAGACCTCCCAGTAGTGGGTGTCGCCCTTGGCGGGGTTGCTGGGGTCGTCGAAGCCGCCGCCGGAGGAGGGGCTGGAAGGCCAGTAGAAGGTGTCGGGTGCGTACTTGTCGCAGAGCTCCGGCAGAATGTGGCCATAAAGCCGGGTGTAGTCGTCCCGGACCAGCTGGTTGTTTCTTGCGCCCCAGTCCAGAACGCCGGCTTCCATTTCGTTGTTGCCGGCCAGCAGACCAAGGCTCGGGTGGTGGTGGAGACGCTTTAAGTTGCAGGCAGCCTCCTGGGTGAATTCCTCTGCCATTTCGCTGGTCAGGTAGATGTTGGCGCAGGCCACCATGAAGTCCTGCCAGACCAGAATTCCGTACTGGTCGCAGAGGTCAAAGAAATCATCGTCAGGGTAGTATCCGCCGCCCCAGACCCGAAGGGTGTTGAAGTTGGCGTCCAGAGCCTGCCGGATCAGGTCTTCCCACCGCTTGCGGGTGACCCGGCTGAGAAGGTTGTCCATGGGAATCAGGTTTGCACCCATGGAGAAGATTTTCACGCCGTTGATTACGAAGCAGAATTCGCTTCCCTTCCCGTCGGGGTCCTTGGCGGTGCTGACGGTGAGGGTCCGCAGGCCGATGCGCTTGCGGCAGGTGTCGATGAGCACGCCGTCCTTAATGAGCTCCACGGTGAGGTCGTACAGAGGCTGCTCACCGTAGCCCCGGACCCACCAGAGTTTGGGGTTTTCCACGGTGATTTCGCCGGAGCCATCTTCCAGACGGACGCGCTTGCCGTCCAGGGTGGCGTAAATTTCGCAGCCGTCCTGGTGCATTGTGGTAACGTCCAGGGCCACGGTGACCTTGCCGTCCTCGTGATACTGCCGGACAGCCACATGGTCCAGACGGTCAAAATCGTAGGCGTTCAGCTCGGCGCTGCGGAAAATGCCCATGTCGGGCAGGGTGGGGCCCCAGTCCCAGCCGGACTGATACATGGCCTTTCGCAGATGGGCCGCACCGGGGAGGGTGTCGCCGTCGTTCATGTAGACGTAGTGCCGGGCCTGCTTCTGGGCGAAGAACTTCCGGGGGGACTTGAATTCCAGCCGCAGGACGTTTTCGCCGGGGTGCAGCCGGTTTTTCACCTCAAAGCAGTATTCCCGGTGCATATTCTGCACCTTGGCCAGAAGCTTGCCATTGAGGAAAATATGGCAGATGGTGTCAAGACCATGGAAAACCAGCTCCACATAGTCCCGGGAAAGCAGGGCCTCGTCGACGGAAAGGACCGTTTCAAAGGCGCAGTCCTTTTCCGACAGATACTGAAGCTCCCGCTCGTTGAGGCCATAGAAGGGGTCGGGAATCTTGCCGTGGTCATAGAGCACGCTGTACAGGGTGCAGGGAGCCTGGCAGGAAAGGGGTTCCCAGCCCTCATAGTGCATGACCCAATTGGAAATGTTCATAGGGTACTCCTTATTTTAGAGGCCGTGGACCTGAATGGACCAGAGATTTCGGTAGACGGAACCGGGCTGGAGGGAAATGAGGTCCTTCTGGGTTTCAAAGACGGCGATCTGATCCTTGTGAGAGGGCAGGGAACACCAGGGCTCGATGCAGACGTAGGGAGCATCGGTTCTGGGCCAATGCCACAGACCCAGATAGGCCATCTGGGGGAAGGTGACGGTAACGCCGTGGGCTTCGCCCGGGCACTCCAAAGTCACCTGCCGGGCCATGTCCCGCAGAACAATGGCGTCATCGTCGAAGAGGTTGTGTCCCAGAGGCAGGGTGTCGCCGTTTTCCAGGGGGAAGGGCACGTCCTGGTCGTTTAGGAAGCAGTCCTCGGTGAAGCCCACCCGCTTGGGGGCGCAGGCCTCGCCAAAGCGCAGGCGGTAATCTTCAAAGGACTTGCCCGGAACCAAGGGCACGTTGAAGCCGGGATGTCCGCCGAGACCAAAGTACATGACCTTTTCGTCCCGGTTTTCCACCTCAAAGGTGACATTCAGGGTGTCCCCTTCCAAGGCGTAGCCAATGCGGAAGGAGAAGTCTCTGGGATAGGCGGCCTTGGTGTCCTTGCTGGAGGTCAGCTCCAGAACCATGGCCGTATCGCTTTTTTCCGCCAGGGAAAAACGGCGGTAGGGGGCCAGACCGTGGATGTCCATGTGGTGCTTTTCCCCGTCCAGAAAGTAGGCCCCTTCCGTCAGACGGGCCACATAGGGAAAGAGATTCAGCGCCCGGTCGGACCAGTATTTGGGGTCCCCTTGCCAGAGGTATTCCGTGCCGTCGGCGCCCAGAATGGACTGAAGCTGGGCGCCGTCCTCTGCGGCGGTGACGGTGAGAAATTCATTGGAAATGGAATGGTTCATTATTTTTCCATCCTTTTGAGCACTTCTTCGTATTCGGGCACGCTGGAAATGCCGCCGCTTCTGGTGGTGGAGAGACCTGCACTGGTGCAGGCGAAGGTCACCACGTCACGAAGCTGGGCTTCGTTCAGCAATTCGGGGGAAACGCCATACTGCAGCAGCTTCCACACGGCGCTGCCGCCGAAGATGTCGCCGGCGCCGGTGGTGTCCTTCACCTGGATGTCCCGGAGGCTGGGCACGTGGCCGGAGGCGATGGCGTTCCGGAAGTAGCAGCCGTCGGCGCCGCAGGTCACGAACACCAGCTTCACGCCCAGGTTCTTGAGGATGTAGTCGGCACCTTCCTCAACACCCAGACCGAAGAGGAACTCCACCTCTTCGTCGCTGATCTTCACCACGTCGGCCTGCTGCAGACCCCAGATAAGCTGCTTTTTGGCCTCTTCCAGGTCCCGCCACAGGGGCTTTCTCAGGTTGGGATCGTAGGTGATGAGCTTCCCGGCCTTTTTCGCATAGGCCACGGCCTTCTGGGTGGTGGTCCGGGCGGGCTCGTCGGTGAGAGACAGGGTGCCGAAGTGGAACACCTTGGCCTCGTCGATGAGGGACAGGTCCAGCTCGTCAAAGTTCAGGCAGGTGTCGGCACCGGGCTTCCGGGAGAAGGAGAACTCCCGGTCGCCGTGCTCGTCGAAGGTGACAAAGGCCAGGGTGGTGAACACATCGTCGGCGCAGACCAAGCCCCGGGTCTCGATGCCTGCTTTCTGCAGGGTTCCCGTGAGCATTTTGCCGAAAGCGTCGGTGCCCACCTTGCCCAGCAGGGCGGTCTTTGCGCCGAATTTGGTCAGCGCCGCCAGGAAGTTGGCGGGAGCGCCGCCGGGATGGGCGGCCATGGTGGGATAGCCGTCGGAATCGGTATTCAGGCAGGCGAAGTCAATCAGCAGTTCGCCCAGAGCAACAACATCCATCATGATTTCCTCACTTTGCGGCGGGGTACTCGTTGCACAGCAGACGATAGGGCTCCTCGTCCTCCTCGATGGCGGGGAAGCGGCCCACAGGGGGATTGAAGCGGTTGTCGGTGTTGTCGTCGTTGCACTGGCTCACTTCACCCAGAAGCACGTTGCCGGTGCCGGGCTCCACTTCAAAATCGTGGTACATGTACTGCTGGATGTGGATGCTCTCGCCGGGGGTCAGACGGATCTGGGTGCCGGCGGGGACGGTGTAGGTCCGGCCATCGGTGTGGACGGTGACGTCGGTCTCGTAGTTGATGGACTCGTCGGGGTTGGAGTTATAGACACGGATCAGGACGTTTCCGCCGCCGCGGTTGATGATGTCCTCGGTCTTGTACCAGTGGAAGTGGTTGGGGGAATACTGGCCCTCTTTCAGATACAGCAGCTTCTCGGCGTAGACCTTGGGGTACTTGTCCTGCATTTTCTGGTTGCCGTTGCGGATGGTGATGAGGGAGAAGCCCATCTTGTCAAAGTCGCCCATGCCGTAGTCGGTGATGTCCCAGCCCAGCATGCAGTCCCGGACTTCGTCGTACTCGTGGCCGATGTTCTGCCACTGCTCAGGGGTGAAGTGGCAGAAGGGGGGCAGGTAGCACTTGTACTCGGCGCACATGGCTTCCAGCTCTTTGAGTGCTTTGTTGATTTCGGACCGTTTCATTGGGAATAACTCCTTTCAGTATTTCAAATTGGATGGTTAATGTGCCGATTGGATACTGTTATTATAATGGTTCCGGAGAAAAAAGCAAATCCCAATCTTTCGGGAAAATATTGCAATCTTGCGAATTCTGTGGTATGCTTTTTGAAGAGAAGGGCCGGAGCGGCCCAAAAAGACTCCCTGGATGCCTCCCTCGGGTCCCGAAAGAAGGGATGCAAATCTCTGGAACCACCGGGTGGAAGCAGGGTTCCAAGGGGCGGCGCTTTTGCGGAAACCGTCCTGGAAACCCCGGAATTTTGGAGAAGATTTTATGCAATGTGTCTATTTTAACAGCCAGCTTCCCAATGGGTTTGAGGAACAATTTGTATTTTCTGCACAAATGCCCTACACCATCAACATCAAGGAATTCCCGGAGGAGGACACTGTGCCCCTCCATTATGCGGACACCTTGGAGATTCTTCTGTGTGATGGATTATGTGGTGAAATTGTGATTGACAACCAGCGCTTTGAACTGGGAGGCCAGCAGATGTTTGTCGTTCCTCCTTATACGGTCCATTCCAATGCCATCCAGCCGGGAAACGGCAGTATGTATGTCATCAAGGTCTGCTTCCAGGAGATGGAACGGTATCTGAATGTGCCCAATCTTCTGGCCCTGCAAGGATGCAGCCTGGGGGAGTTGGGGTACGTCTGCCCGGAATTTGAAAAGGCCATGGACATTGTGGACGGCCTTATCTACCACGACGGGGCGCTTTTGGAGTGTATTCCCTATATTTTGAATCTGTTTCTCATTTTGTCCCGGCACAGAGAGCCGGAGCGCACCAGCCCTGCCAATGCCCGGTTCAAGGGCAGCTCTTTGCAGGAGGTAATCCGCTGGACCCATGAGAACTACGGAAGAAAAGTGACCATCGACGAAGCGGCGGCCATGGCGGGGTACAGTAAGTACCATTTCTGCGCCCGGTTCAAGGAGATGACGGGCATGACCTACATGAACTATCTCAACAGCGTCCGCATTTCCTATGCCTGCCTGTTTCTGCGAAACGGCGAGGCGGTCCAGGACGTGAGCCGCAGCTGCGGGTTTGAAAATGTGTCCCACTTCATCCAGCTGTTTAAACGCGCCCGGCATATGACCCCTTACCAGTACGCCACCCAGCAGAAGCGCTTTCCCCAGTGACTTTGGGAGGTAAAATTTTCCCGGACCCTTGCAAGTGAGGACAGGGCGTGATATACTAAACGGGAAGAAAAACAAACCACAGGAGGATCAATATATGAACATACTAGTCACTGGCGGCGCCGGATACATCGGTTCCCACACCTGCGTGGAGCTGCTGGAAAGCGGCTACGAAGTCGTGGTGGTGGATAACCTCTGCAATAGTAACCCCAAGAGCCTGGAGCGCGTCCAGAAGCTCACCGGAAAGAGCGTCAAGTTCTACGAGGGCGACGTCCGGGACGAGGCGCTGCTCCGGAAGATCTTCGCTGAAAATGAGATTGCCGCCGTCATTCACTTCGCCGGCTTGAAGGCCGTAGGCGAGAGCGTTGCACAGCCCTGGCGGTACTACGACAATAACCTGAACTCCACCCTGGTGCTCACCAAGGTCATGGGCGAGGCAGGCTGCAAGAACATTATCTTCTCCTCCTCTGCCACCGTCTACTCCGGGGATAACGAAATGCCTCTGCGGGAGACCAGCCGCACCGGAAACTGCACCAACCCCTATGGCTGGACCAAGTACATGACCGAGCAGATTCTCTCCGGCATGGCAAAGGCTGACCCCCAGTGGAGCATTGTGCTTCTGCGGTACTTTAACCCCGTTGGTGCCCACAAGAGCGGCACCATGGGCGAGGACCCCCGTGGCATCCCCAACAACCTGATGCCCTTTATCACCCAGGTGGCTGTGGGCCGCCGGGAGAAGCTCAGCGTCTTCGGCAATGACTACGATACCCCCGACGGCACCGGCGTCCGGGATTACATCCACGTGGTGGACCTGGCCAAGGGCCATGTGGCGGCCATCCGCTACGCTGTGGAGAACCACGGCTGTGAGGTCTTCAACCTGGGCACCGGCGTGGGCTACAGCGTGCTTGACATGGTGAAGGCCTTCGAGACCGCCAACGGCGTGAAAATCCCCTACGCCATTGTGGACCGCCGCCCCGGCGACCTGGCCACCTGCTACGCAGACCCCGCCAAGAGCCGGGAGGTCCTGGGCTGGAAGGCTGAGAAGACCCTGGAGGATATGTGCCGGGATTCCTGGAACTGGCAGAAGAACAACCCCATGGGCTACGGCGAATAATTGATAACGCAAAAAGAGACGGCATGGATTTTTCCATGCCGTCTCTTTTTTGAAAGGATTTAATAAGATTATGGAAAACAGTAGGGGAGGGATTTATCCCTCCCTCCGCTGCGTATATCGAAGGGCTGCAAATGATAGTATTACAGGGGAGGGCTCAATCCCTCCCCTGTAGTCTATGTCATCCAATATCCCGCTTTTTATAGAACCGAATGGAGAGCAGCCAGGAAAGGGCGTAGAGAATCACGATTATTCCCAGAACACAGGGGAAAAGGAATCGGAACCGGGAGAAGAAATCCAGGAGAAGTGCCTTGGTGGAAAAGGACAAGGTTACCGCAATGCCGACGACAGCGCCCAAAACGATTAGCTGCACAACTTTTCCCTTTACCGCTCCGAACTTAAAAATCAAAGGCAGCGTGAGAATTGGCAGTAAGCCGGCGCAGACGGCGATGCTGACGGCCAAGCCTCCCAGTTCTGCCCAGGAGAAGCAATCCCGAATCACCCAGGCGATTCCTTGACTTGCCAGGGTCAGAACCAGAAAACTGACCTGTCCGAAGAGCCCCATGAGATACTTGGCACTGACCACCTGGGCCCGGGAGCAGGGGAGCGTGCCGCAGAACGCCTCCCATTTGCTGACCTCGTCCATCTGCTGCAGGCTCATGGGAATGAGGCCCATTAACAGGCAGGGGTAGTAGAGAAAAAAGGCGTTGGAAAACGGGCTCAATGCCATAGCAATAAATAGGATGGCTATCAGATAGAAAATCCAAAACGCTTTTCTGGCCTGATACCATTCTTTCAGCAGTAAACCCTTCATTTTTTCTCCTCCTTTACCATGAGTACAAAGAGCTCTTCAATGCTGACATTGCCGACTTCCAGCCCCTGGGGCACAGCATCCCGCAGGACCAGGGCCTCGGACCCGTAGGGGGTGTCCTTCCTGTGTACAATGGCGTCTGCGTCCAAGCCGTCCAGAGCTTCCCTGGTGCACCGCAGGATGCCGTACTGGCTTAAAAGGGCGTCCTTTTCCGCATACAGCATGAGCTTTCCCTTGTGGAGAAACGCGATGTAGTCACAGACCCGCTCCAAATCGCTGACGATGTGAGAGGACATGAGCACCGTGTGATTTTCGTCTCTTGTGAAGTCCTCCAGCATTCCCACCACCTGGTCCCGGACCACCGGGTCCAGGCCGCTGGTGGCCTCGTCCAGCAAAAGAAGCTTCGGATGGTGAGAGAGGGCAATGGCAATGCCCAGCTTCATTTTCATGCCCCGGGAGAAGTCCTTGAAGGGCTTTTTTTCAGGAATTTCCAAGGCGGATATGTAGGAAACATAGGCCCCCATGTCCCAATTGCGGAAGATATTCTTCATGATATTTCCCACCTGGCGTGCATTCAGAGCGGGCGGGATGCCTTGTTCGTCCATGACAACGCCAAGGTCCTGGCGGGCCAGCACGTTCTCCCGGCTGTCCTTCCCCAGAATGGTAATGGTTCCGCCGTTCTGGTGGAGCATATTCAGAATCAACTTGATTGTGGTGCTTTTGCCCGCGCCGTTTTCTCCGATGAGCCCCAGAATGCAGCCCGACGGCAGGGTCAAATCCAGAGGCCCCAGGGTAAAGCCGGGATAGGATTTTGTGAGACTGTGAATTTCCAATGCGTTCATGTGTGTTCCTCCAAACTGAAACGGACCATGTCCAGAATCTCCTGGCTGCTTAAATTGCAGGCGGCGGCCAGCTGGACCACGGCATCAATGTGTTCTTCGATTTTTTTCAGGTGCTCCTCCCGGAGAAGCGCCGTGTTTTTGGGGGCTACGAAGCAGCCTTTTCCCGCTATGGTATAGAGAAAGCCATCCTTTTCCAGTTCGTCATAGGCCCGCTTGGTGGTGACGAAGCTGATGCGAAGGTCCTTGGCAAGTCCCCGGATAGAGGGGAGCATCTCGTCAGGCTGCAGGGAACCGCTGATGATCTGATTTTTGATCTGGGTGTAGATCTGGTCGTAAATTGGTGCGCCGCTTTTGTTGTCGATGAAAACTACCATGCAATCACCTCTGTATCAACTGTATAGCTATAGTATATACAGTTGATACAGAAAAGTCAATAGGAAAAGAAAAAATTTGCAAAAAAATAAGGGCGGGATTTGTCCCGCCCTTCAGCTTGTCAAAAAAGCCTCGCAGAGTTTGCCGCCGTTGGCGGCAAATAGAGTCCAATCCGTTTTCTGCCGGGGCGTGTACCTGGCAGAAAACACATCTCAGACTGCAAGTGTGGAATTTGTCCCCCACTGGGGGACAAATTATGCACGCAGCAGGCTGCCAAAGTTTGTCGGAAAAGCCCGCAAGGGGTTTTTCGACAGTCTGAAGGGCGGGATTTGTCCCGCCCTTATTTGCACCGGGACAAATACATCATGGCGTATTTGCCCTGAAAGTTCGTATTATGGCAAATCCTCGGCAGTGACCTGCTCCAAGGCATTTCCGTGAATCATCAGTGCGTAATTCCGCGCCTTCAGCGCCGCCGCAAATTCCTTTCCGTCCCGGACCCGGCAGGGAAGCAGAATGCCGGCTGCACCGATGAGGGGATCGTCGCTTTCGTGGATGTCTCCGCCGCTGGTGAGGATGAAGTCCCTTGTCTTGGCAAGTTCCAGAGCCTGCCGGTCCTCTCCGGGGGAATTGCAGGCGTTGTAGATTTCGATGCCGTCCACCAAGTCAATCCGCGGGGCAAAGCTCCGGTTGATATAGCCCCGGTCCCGGAAAGGATGGGCGTGGATGGCAATGCCTCCCGCAGCGTGGACCCGGGAAACCAAGGTATCGATGGAAATATCCGGAATGTCGGGATTATTCAGCAGAAAGGCCAGGTCAATGCCATAGAAAAGAATCTCTTTTCCGCCGCCGTAAAAGTGCTCAATGCCGAAAATCACGTCAAAATCCAGCTTGTGGCCTTCGGCCTTGGCCTCCAGGTAGGCGTCGTAATACCTGTGCATCCGTTCCTCCCAAGGGAGATCCTTTGGGACGGCGGTGTTTCCGAAAATGAAGTGGTCCGTCAGAACCAACCCGGCATAGCCGGCGCTGTGATAGGCCCGGACCATGTCTGCGGCGGTGCTGTGGGCGCACTTGCTGCATTGCGCGCAGTGGCAATGGGTCTCGTAGAGAAAAGGCATGGAATGAGGCTCCTTGAAAAATTAGTTTGCTTTGCTGAAAATAAGCCTGTCGTAGCTGTATCTACTGTATAAATACAGAACAGTTGCCCAGTGTGCCTGGCAGTGGTCCTTTGTCAGGCGATATTCGCCTTTTTGCATCCGGGAGAGGATCAGGGAGTTGATCTCCGGGGAATAGTGGACGATGTCCCGGTAGTTATCCAGATTTACGATGGTGTCTAAGTCCGTATAGAAGGAGTAGAGCTGAATGTTGTCCGCTTCCAGCAGGACTTCACTGGCCTTTTTGAAGGCAGCTACCTGAAATTCCAGGGAACCCTCCCGCTGATGGTTGTCCCAGTTCAGAATGCTGTAGGGCGGGAAAAAGTAGAGAAATGTGATTTGGGGATTTTCTTCCGCCAGGCGCAGAGCCGTATCCCGGAGGGTGCGCTCAATTTGGTCAGCTTGTTCCTGGGTGAGGACCTTCTTCTCGGCAGCCTGGTCCAGGCGTTTGTAGTTCTCAATGACATTCTGGGCGTCGTAGGTATACAGGTGGCCCCAGGCGCCGAAGTCGTCAAAACTGGTGGTGGCGTTCCCCTGGCGGGTAAAGTTCAGAGTCTCCAGGGAGGCGTTGCAGAGAATTTCCCGGTTGAGAAGATAGTTTACATCGTTTACAGGATTGTCGTCATAGAGGTAGGTGGGATAGTCGCCCTTTGCTTCAATCAGGTCCTTGCCTCCCAGCAAAAACCACTCGTCCATGCCGAAAACCACCAATTTTAGCTCCGGCTGGCTCCGGACAGCCTGCTCTAAATTCTGGAAAATCTCCCCATAAGAGCCGCCGGAATAGCAGGCTTTTACGGAGTGTACGCCGAAGAGTTGGTCCAGCTCGCTGTTTTTGAAATTCTCCGTAAGAGAGGTGCCGGTGATAAGGGCATCATAGGAGAAGTGGCGCACAATGCCGTCATTCTGGTAGCGCTGGTTATTGAGGGGATAGGCGATGCCCTCCAGGGGAGCGTGGTAGTGAAAATAGGGGTCGATAAACGCCGTAATGGCCCCTGCAATTACCAAAATCACCAGGGCAAGGGAGAGGGAAAGGATACACCAAGCTTTATTTTTCATAGGTTTCTCCTTAGAAATTGAAATAGAGGAAGGTGCTGACGCCCGAGAAGGACAGCACGCAGAGAGCCAGCAGCAGGGAAATGGTCAGAAGGTTCGTCCACCTGGGCCGGAAGACCAGCATGTGCTCATAGGCGTTCCGGCACCCCAGAACGAGGAGCAGACTGCCAAGGTAGAAGGGCGGCACCAGCAGTTCCAGCCGATATTGGAGGCTCCACAAACTGGGAACCCAGGAGACAAGCATCTTGATCTCGGGCAGGAAAAAGGCTGCGGCCAGCTCCTGATTTACGGGCCCAAATTCCATGCTTATGAGCCGCTTGCAGAACACAATGGCATCTCCCAGGGTTTCCGCCCGGAAGAGGACCCAGGTGAGATTCACAAAGCCGAAGGTCACCAGCCACCGGAGGGCCGGGTGGATATCCCGTTCATTGATTTTGAAAGCCCGCTCCAGAACCGACAGCACTCCGTGGAGGATGCCCCAGAGGAAGAAGGTGTAGTAAGCGCCGTGCCAGATGCCGCTGGCAAGAAATACAATGAGAACATTGACGTAGGTGCGGACTTTTCCTTTCCGGTTGCCGCCCAGAGGAATGTAGATGTACTTGGTGAGGAACCGGGTCAGGGTCCGGTGCCACCGCTTCCAGAACTCCGTAATGGACAGGGCCTTGTAGGGAGAGGAGAAATTCTCCGGCAGGTCGATGTTCATCATCTTGCCGAGACCCACGGCCATGTCGCTGTAGCCGCTGAAATCGAAATAGATCTGGAAGGTGTAGGCAAAGCTCGTGAGGATGGCATTGGTGGCATCCAGAGCCTGGACGTTGGAGAAGCCCCAGTTGGCGGCGCCTCCGAAGACGTCGGCAAGCAGAACCTTTTTGGAAAGGCCCAGAACAAAGAGGAACAGGCCTTTGGAGAAGTTGTCCCAGTTAAAGTGCTTTTTGCCTTCGTCCAAAAACTGGGGAATCAGCTCGTCGTGGGTCACAATGGGCCCTGCCACCAGCTGGGGAAAGTAGGAGACAAAGCAGGCGTATTGCAGAAAGGGGTAGTGCTTGACTTCTCCACGGTAAAAATCCACCACATAGGAGAGCTGCTGGAAGGTGAAAAAGCTGATGCCGAGAGGCAGAACAATGGTCCGCAGAGTCATTTCAAAGCCGAAAATGCGTTCCACGTTGGTCAGGAAGAAGTTGAAGTATTTGTAGTAAAAGAGGATGGCCAGGTTCAGAAGAACCGCCAGGGTTACCTCCAGCTTCCGGAGCTTTTGGCTTGCGGTTTTCTCCATGGCCAGGGTAAAGCCATAGTTAAAGACGATGGATACAGCCATAATGGCCAGATACCCCACATGGAAGTACCCGTAAAACCACAAGCTCATGGCCAGCAGGAACACCTGGGAGAGCGTGTATTTCCCCAGACGGTTCAGACCGAACCAGCCCGCCAGGCACAGGGGGAAGAAGAAAAGAAGAAAAATATAAGAATTAAAGAGCACAACCGGGTCCTCCTATGGATTTTCTACATTAATTATATACATAGAACCCTTTCCGTCAAGTCAACGGAGAAAATTTGGGCAAAAAAACGATGCCGCCCCCTTGGACGGCATCGTTTTGGGTCAATTTGCGTCGCTTAAAACAAAATGGCAGAAACGCAGCATTTCGTACCAGTCGCTCCCATCGAAGCAGACGGTGGTTCCTTCCTTCAGGGAGGCCCCGGGGTAGAAGCTCTTGCTGTAGGCCAGGGCGTGGCGGATGAAGGTCACTTCCATGTGAAAGTGCTCCGGCATGGGGACGCGGCACTGAGATGCTTTGGAAACGGCCTCTTTTGCCGCCGCCTCAATTTTCTCCACGGCCTCCTGGGGATGGATGGAGATACAGGCCCCGCCCATACCTTCGTTCACAGGCACCGTGGTAATGGCGGGAATGAGGGTTTTTGCAAAGTCGCAGAGGGCCTTGTCTCCGGTCACCAGGGCCACGGGCACGCCGTAGTATCCGGCGGTGTAGGCGTTGATGAGAAACTCCGGACAGGGCAGGCCGTTGAGGGATACGTAGGAATTGCGGGTATTCATGGTGTGGCTCAGGGGATTGCCCGGGCATCCGGCCCAGGCGTGGTAGCCCGTAAAGAACACCGCGTCAAAGTGGTCCTGATTTAGTCCGCTCATCATGCTCAGCAAATCACCGCTCCATTCCCGATGCATCCGGGTGTTTCGCGGCAGTTCCCGGGGGTCAATGTTTCTGGCGGAGTCATGGGCGTCCTTCACAAAGACCTCACGGGCACCGCCTGCCAGAGCACCCCGGCAGGCAGCGGCCACTTCCTGCGTCATCTGCTTCTGCATGGGATTATAGTCCATGGGGGTTGGCCGGTCGGTTTCCCGCCAGGCGGTGATGCCGCAGGTGCCTTCCATGTCGGCGCTTAAATATACCTTCATACTGTGCTCCTTTCAGAAATAGGACCCGACTTTTGTGATCTTTCCCGCCAAATCCTCCCGATAGTCAGCATCCTCCGGGTTCAGGCTGTTCACCGTGAAGCCATTGTCCCCGGATTTTGCAGTGGAGTGGCAGTAGCGTCCGTTTCCCATATACATGGCCACATGACCCGGGAAGAACAGCAGGTCCCCGGGCTTGACCTGGGACAGGGCAATTTCGTGGATGGGAAATCCGTCCCGGATATCCGCGTCCCGGTAGATTTGGATGCCGCAGAGCAGATACGCCATGGAGGTAAGCCCGGAGCAGTCAATGCCCATGGGGGACTTGCCGCCCCAGCGGTAGTGGGTGCCCTGATAGCGGAGGGCTGCCTCCACCAGCGCGGCGCGAAGGGTGTCTTCGTCGTCGGAAAGGGGGGATGCAAAGCAGGTCCCCAGAATGCCCTCCGGAGCGTATCCCTCCCGGCCGTCAGCCAGGCGAACCTTCTGCCAGCCCTTTTCCGGCTGTCCCATGACAGCGAGAACGCTTCCCATGGGAAGGGCGGCTAAGATGTGGCCCTGGACCCTGGGCTCCGAAAGCACATCGCAGAAGTGCTTGTTCCACACGATTTTTTTGGGAAGGGCCTGCCAGGCGGCCACGGCTTTGTCGCCGATCAGCAGGTCGTCGCCGGATACAATGCCCTCGTAGCGGTAGTGGGTGCGGATGCGATACCAGTTGGGGGCGGTTTCCTCCAGAATTTCCACCACCATGCCGCACAGCACTTCGTCTTCCAAAGTGGCATCGTGGGTGGGAATGCGGTGCATTGGGCAGATGGGCGAAGAAACAATGGCTTTCATGGGAGAACCCCCTTTGTTACGTAGTCATAGGTAAGCCGGGACAGCTTCCCGATGAGGCGGTTTTGTTCCGGATCTCCGTCCAGGGCCGGGCCGTCCCAGGTGAAAATGCCGAGATAGTAGGGTTTTTCCGTACAGAAGATTCCTGCGTCGTGGTTCAGGCCGTCCAGACCGCCGGGCTTGTGGTACACCGTCACAGGGTCCGGAATGTAGCGCTGCAGGCCGCCCATATGCCGCACCCGGCCCAGGAAGTCAAAGGCAGCGGCCCGGAGCTCCGGGGTCAGAATCTTTCCGTGGTAGAGCAGCTCATAAAGCCGAAACTGGTCCCTGGCGGAGGTGTAGTTCTGCCGTCCTTCGGAAGCGGCGGCAAAATCCAGCATGAACCGCTGGGCCTTTGTTGCCGTGAGCCCCAGAGAGCTGCAGTAGGCATTGATGGCGTCGAAGGTCAGAAGCTCCAAAACCGCGTTGGTGGCGGTGTTGTCGCTGGAGACGATCATCCAGTATAACATCTCCCAGAGACTGGCCCCGTCCTGGCGGTATTCCGCTTCAAATACCTGGGTGTCGTCACAGAAACGGCCCAGAGGGACGAACTGGGCCAAATCCAGGGCCCCGTCTGCGACCTTCTGCAGGGCGCACAGAAGCACTGCCACCTTGATGGTAGAGGCGGAGACCACCTGGGTCTCTTCACCTATGGCGGCCAGAACCTCCCCGGAGGTCATATCCACACAGTAGAGGCTTGCCTTGGCAGGGAAACCATCCAAAATGGCTTTCAGGCGATTTTCCAGTTTCGTATGTACCATGTCAGTCCCTCCCGGCAATGTAGACCCTTCCGGCGTCGGCGTCCATCTGGCACATCCGGCCCATGGGCAGGGCGGCGGTGGTGCGGCAGTGGCCGCAGGGGATGTCTTTCAGGGTGGGTTTTCCCTCCGGCACAATGAGCTGGTCGAAAATCTCGTCTAAGGACAAGCTCCGCTTGGGATTTTCCGGGCCGCAGTCTGTCCAGGCGCCCAGGAGGATGCCGGCACAATCGGCGAATTTTCCGGCATTGCGGAGCTGGGTCAGCATCCGGTCAATGCGGTAGTTTTCTTCACCCACGTCTTCCAGGAAGAGGATTTTGCCCTTGGTGTCCACCTCCCAGGGGGTGCCGATGGAAGAGACCAGAAGGGAGAGGTTGCCGCCGCAGAGGACACCCTCCGCCTGACCGGGCACCAAAGCGGAGACTTTGTGCTTCTGGGGATAGGTCAGCGCCCCGTGGAGGCCCCCGAAAAGAGCCTTTTTGAGATAGCCTAGGGTGTATTCGTCAGGGCGCGGCTCCGTGGAAGCCATGGTGCAGTGGTAGGTTGCAAAGCCGCAGGTCTGGTTCAGATAGGTGTGCAGGGCAGTGACGTCGGAATAGCCGCCGAACCACTTGGGATTTTCGCGGATGGTGTCGGTGTCCAGCAGGGGCATAAGCCGCTGGGCCCCATAGCCGCCCCGGATGCACCAGATTCCGTGAATGGCGGGGTCAGAAAACGCATGGTTCAGGTCCTGGGCCCGCTGGGCGTCGGTGGCGGCAAAGTATCCGTCCCGGTTTTCATAGCAGCAGGAGGGATAGACCACGGGTTCCAGGTCCAAATCCCGGACCAGGTTCAGGGCAGGGGCCAGCTTCTCGCTGGGCACGGCGGAGGCGGGAGCCAGCAAGGCAACCCGGGCCCCCGGAAAAAGCGGTTTTGGTTCTGTCATAAAAGGTTACCTCAAATCTGGGCCTTGCAGGCCGCCAGTTCTTCCTCGTTTGCCAGCAGGAAGTGGCCGGGGAGGACCTCCTGCCAGCTGGGCTCGCTGCCCGGACCGTAGTGGTGACAGGCCGGGTCGTAAATGAGGAGCTTCTTCTGCCGCTCGGCAATGGGATCCGGCTGGGGAATGGCGGAGAGCAGGGCTTTGGTGTAGGGGTGCAGGGGGTGGGCGAAGAGCTCTTCACTTTCCGCCAGCTCCACAATTTTTCCCTTGTGAATCACGGCAATGCGGTCGCAGATAAAGCGCACCACGCTGAGGTCGTGGGCGATGAAGAGATAGGTCAGGCCCCGTTCTTTCTGGAGGCCGGACAGAAGATTCAGCACCTGAGCCCGTATGGATACGTCCAAAGCGGAAATGGGCTCGTCGGCGATGATGAAGTCCGGTTCCATAATCAGGGCCCGGGCGATGCCGATACGCTGGCGCTGACCGCCGGAGAACTCGTGGGGGAACCGGCTGGCAAATTCCGGAAGCAGACCCACGTCCTTCAGGGCCTTTGACACTTTTTCCCGGCGTTCCGCCTCGCTGTAGTGCTTGCCGGCGCCGTATAAGCCTTCGCTGACAATATAATCCACCTTGGCCCGTTCGTTCAGAGACGACATGGGGTCCTGGAAGATCATCTGAATGCGCCTTGTGACCTCCTGGTCCAAGGCCTGGGGAATATGTCCGCTGATTTTCTTGCCGTCAAAGCGAATCTCGCCTCCGGAGACCGGGTGAATGCGGATAATGGCCCGGCCCAGGGTGGTTTTTCCGGAGCCGCTTTCGCCTACCAGGCCAAAGGTTTCGCCTCTGTATATGTCCAGGGAGACATGGTCCACAGCGGTGAAGGGATGGAGCCTGGAGCCGAATTTTACGGTTACGTCCTGAACTTCCACTAACTTTTCTCTCTCAGCCATGGCGGTTCACTCCCTTCTCCCGCAGTGTGCGGATGTGTTCCGGCGGCTCCACCTTGGGAGCCCGGGGGTCTAAGAGCCAGGTCCGGGCAAAATGGGTGGGACTTACCTCAAAGAAGGGAGGCCGCTCCACAAAGTCGATTTTCAGCGCCTTGGGGTTCCGGGGGGCGAAGGCGTCGCCCTTTACTTCGTAGAAAAGGTTTGGCGGCGTACCCTGAATGGCGTATAGGTTTTCCCCCTTGACGCCCAGCTGGGGAAGGCTGGAAAGAAGCGCCCAGGTGTAGGGGTGCCTGGGGTCATAGAACACCTCATCGGTGGTGCCGATCTCCACCAAATCTCCCGCGTACATAACGGCGATGCGGTCCGCCACATTGGCGACAACACCCAGGTCATGGGTGATGTAGATGGTGGTGAGGTTGTACTTTTTCTGCATGGCTTTGATGAGCTCCAGAATCTGGGCCTGGATGGTCACATCCAGGGCGGTGGTGGGCTCGTCGCAGATGAGAATTTTGGGCCGGCAGGCCAGGGCAATGGCAATGACCACCCGCTGGCGCATACCGCCGGAGAAGGCATGGGGGTACTGGCCATACCGCCGCTGGGGGTCGTCAATACCCACGTCGGAAAGAACATCCAAGGTGGCCTGCTTTGCCGCAGCACCGCGAAGCCCCTGGTGGAGCTCTACGGCCTCCTGGATCTGCTTGCCGATGGTCTTCAGGGGATTTAAAGAGGTCATGGGGTCCTGAAACACCATGGCGATCTCCCGGCCCCGAATCTTCAGCCAGTCGGCGTCGGTGCGGTAAGTGGTCAGCTCCTGGCCGCCATACTGAATGGAGCCGTGGTCAATGTAGCCGTTGGCGTCCAGCAGACCCATGGCGGTTTTCACAAACACAGACTTGCCGGAGCCGCTTTCGCCTACGATGGCAAGGCTTTCCCCTTGATAGACGTCCAGACTCACGCCGCGAATGGCGTGAAGGGTCTGGCCCCGAAGGGTGAATTTCACGTCCAAATCCTTGACGGATAGGATCACATTTTGCTCACGCATACAGTCCTCTCCTTATCGCACGTGGTTCTTGGGGTCTGCGGCGTCGGCGAAGGCATTGCCGATGACGTAGAAGGACACGGTAATCATGACCAGCACCAGCACCGGGAAGTAGAGCTGATAACGCAGAGACGCCACCGTCATAATGGACCGCCCGGTCTGAATGAGGTTGCCCAGGGAAGGAATGTCCACAGGCAGGCCGATGCCGATGTAGGTGACGAACACCTCGTTGCCGATGGCCGAGGGGATGGCCAGGGCCATACGCATGGTAATGACACTGACGAGATAGGGCAGCAGATTCTTTACAATAATGCGCCAGGTGGGAATGCCCAGGCAGCGGGACGCCAGGTTGTAGTCCCGGTCCCGGATGATGATGATCTGGTTCCGGATGAACCGCGCCATGCCCAGCCAGCCGGTGAGAGACAGGGCGAAAATAATGGTTCTCACGCCGGGTTTCATAACGTAGGAAATGAGAATCAGCAGCAGGGTCTGGGGAATGTTGTCCAGGATGTTATAGAGCTCCGTAAAAAGGAAGTCCAGTTTCCGCACATAGCCCCACAGAACGCCCATGAGGATGCCCACCACCGCCTCCACCACGGCCACGGTGAAGCCGATGAAAAGGGAGGTCCGGGTGCCGGACCAAATCCGTGCCCACAGGTCCTGACCGATGGCGTTGGTGCCGAAGAGGAATTCCTTTCCGGGGGGCACGTTGTTCAGAGGCAGGCCCCATTCGTCGTTGTGGATGAGAATGGGGTCTTTCTGGCCCGGCAGATAGGGCTGAATGAAGGTGAAGGCCAGAACGGCAACCATTAAAATCAGGAAGAAAACGGCGATTTTGTTCTGGAAAAAAGCCCGGATGGTGGACCCCCAGTAGGAGTAGCCGGAGTAGCCGCCCCGCTCTGCGTCGGCGGCGTCGAATTCCGCAAAGGAGAAGGCCTCCTGGTCGGACATGGTGACAGCCTGCTTGCTGAGGGCGTCGCTCAGTTGATCGGTGGCATGCTCACGAAGAGGCCGAAAGCTTACGTTCTTCATCAGCGGGAACCCTCCTTTTTGGCAAAGCTGATGCGGGGGTCCACGATGCCCATGAGGAGATCGCCGAAGAGCAGTCCCAGAATGGACAAAATGGCGTAAATGAGGACCAGGGCCTGGACCAGGGTGTTGTCCTGACGCTTGATGGCGGTGACCAGCAGTCCGCCCATGCCGGGAACGGAGTAAAGAGACTCAACATAGAGAGAGCCAACCAGCGTCAGCAGAATGGAATTGGGGATGTACTGAACCATGGGGACGAAGGCGTTGCGGAAAATGTGCTTGCGGGAAATGGCTCCGCTGGGAACGCCTTTGGCCCGGGCCAGACGGATGTAATCCTTGTTGCTTTCGTCCACCATATACCGCCGCAGCCACATGGCGTAATAGGCGATGTTGCCGATGGAGAGAGAAATCAGGGGAAGAATTATACTTTTCAGATTGGCGGCGTCGTAGAGCATGGGAAGGCCCAGAATGTCTTTGCCAATATGGGTCTGGGAGCCTGCGAACTGGATGAGGATGTGGTACACCGCCGAGGGCATGGCCTGAATCAGCACGATGAACACGGTGCCAAGCTTGTCCCCGATTTTATATTTCGTCCGGGTGCTTCTTGCCATGAGAATGCCCAGGGGCAGACCCACCGCCATGGAGATGGCCATGGCCGCAAGGCCCAAAGCCATGGAAATGGGGGCTTTTTCCTTGATAATGGTGGTGATCTCCACGCCTTTCCGGTAGACGTTGGATACGCCCAGATCTCCGTGGATGAGCTGGTTGTAAAACCGAAGAAGCTGCTTGGGCAGCGGGTCGGTCAGGCCCAGGGCGTTGAGCTGCACCTGAATCTGGGTGGGGGTCATTTTATCGTAGCTCTCAAAATAGCCCTCCACAGGCATGAACCGCAGCAGGGTAAAGAGAATGGTCACGATGAAGAACATGGTAATGAGGGACCTCAGGACCCGTTTTGTAATATATTTTGCCATAGTTTTCCTCCTGGGATTTGTTGGCGCAAAGACCATACAACTGCTCTCCCGAGGGAGAGCACTGGTACGGACTTTCCGATGGATTCTTTTGCGGCAGGGCAGAGGGTTTCCTCTGCCTGAATCGTAAGATGGACCGGTTTTATTTTATTAGGGGAGGGGCAAGCCCCTCCCCTGCAATCGTGCGGTTTTCTTACTTAGAGAGCTCTTTCAGCCATTCGGCGTAGGCGGTCTGATATTCTTCCAGGCCCATGGAGGTGTCATAGAGGTGCTGGCCCTTGTAGCGCTGGGAGGCCAGGCCGAAGGAGGCATACTGACCTTCAAAGACGTTCAGGTTGCACATCTGATAGCTCCGGGAGCTGATGTGGATGGGCAGAGCGAAGGCGTGGTCCAGAAGCAGGGCTTCCGCCTTGGCGAAGGCCTCGTATCTTGCTTCCATGTCGGTGTTGATGGCCTTGGCGGCGTTCACCAGGTCCATATACTCCTGGAAGATGGCCTTGGTTTCGGGGTCGTCGCTCTTATAGATGAAGCTGTAGCTGGAATCTTCCACGAAGGGGTCGGTCCAGGTCTGAGGGTCGGCATAGTCGGCGCCCCAGTTGCACTTCATAAAGGCGTATTCGCCGGTGCGGCGGAGGGTCAGGAATCCGGTTTCAGGACCGGCCTGGACGATGACGTCAATGTAGTCGCTGCCCAGGAGCTTTTCCAGGTTCTGCTCTACGATCTGGCACTCCTCGGACCAGTTGGCCACGGTGGGGTTGTAGGTCATGAGCATCTTCACAGGGAAGGTAGCACCTTCGGCGGTGAGCTCTTCCATGGCCTTTTCCTTGTAGGCCAGGGCCTTTGCTTCGTCGTAGTTGTCACCTTCCGTGTACTTTGCCAGGTCGCCGTAGTAGACATAGTCCTTGCTGGCGGCGGTGAAGCCCGAGGGGGTGATGGTGTTGATCTTCATGGACTCGGGGTCCACCCGGTCGTTGGCGGCCAGAGCGGGCATACGGTTCATACCTGCCACAATGGACTGACGGAAGTTCTCGTTGTTCACAGCCAGACGCCAGTTCTCCGGCTCATACTCTGCGTCGAAGTTGGGGTCGAAGTTGAAGAGATACCAGTATGCGTAAGAGGTGTCGGAGCGGGTGGGGTGAATCTTGGCGGCGGTGGCGGGGTCTGCCATCATGGCGGACAGGAGGTTGGAGGGAATGGTGGCCTGGTCGATTTCGCCGGACTGGTACATGGTGGCGGAAATGGAAGAGGCCTCGGCGTTGTAGGTCATCCGGATTTCGTCGATGTACACCTTGTCCTTATCCCAGTACTGGGGGTTCTTGGTCAGAACACGCTTCTGCTGGGGCTCGTAGGTGGAGAGGGTGAAGGCGCCGCAGTAGAGCAGGGTGTCATTGCTGGTGCCGAACTTGTCGCCGCACTTCTCCAAAAATTCTGCATTCACAGGCATATAGGGCCCGAAAGACAGGGTGGACAGGAAGTAGGGGCAGGGGCCTGTCAGGGTGAATTCCAAAGTGGCGTCGTCCAGAGCCTTGACGCCGATGTCCTCAACCTTGGCTTCGGGGACTTCCTCCAGGACCACCTCTTCGCCGTCCTCATTCTGATAGAGGAGGACCGGATTGCCCTCTTCGTCGGTGCCTTCCGTGGCGGAGGGCAGGGCCATCTGGTAAGCGGTCCAGTTATAATAGTCGTCGGCGCCGGCAATGCGGCTGACGGCGTACTGGGTGGCGGAGACGTTATTTGCATCGCAGACGTAGCGGATGGAGGTCACAAAGTCGTTTGCAGTGACGGGGGCCACCACATTGCCGTCCTTGTCAACCCAGTTGACGCCGGGACGAATGTGGAAGGTCCAGACAGAGGCATCGTCGTTGCTTTCCCAGCTTTCGGCCAGGGAGGGCAGCAGATGGCCGTAGGAATCGTATTCCACCAGGCAGTCCACCAGATTGGCAGAAATGGAAAGTTCATTCAGCTGTCCGGTGATGAGGTAGTTGAGAGTGGTGAGCTCCGAAGAATACAGGGTCCGGTACACGGCGTTTTCCGTAATAGCGGAGGCTTCCGGCGCGGTGCTGGGGGCGGCGTCCGTGGCAGCGGGTTCGCTTGCTCCGCCGCAGGCGGCCAGAGAGAACACCATGGTCAGAACCAGGAGCACCGAAAGCAGCATTTTCGTGGTTTTCATAGAGATCATTCCTTTCTTTTTTCTCGTCTTGCCAGGGGAATAAAAGAACAACAGGCGCATTCCGCATAGCGGCAGTGCGCCTGCTTAAATGGCATTGTACCACAGATACGGACAAACGTCAACATAGGCGGTACACATTTTAAGACAGGTTTCGAGAAAATCTGCCTTCACAGGGGGTGAAATTCGGCAATGGCCGCTGCCAGCCCCCCTGCGGCAAAGCTGAGGCGCCGGGATTTCTCCTCCACCAGGCAGATTTGCCTGGGAGGCATTCCCTCCTTCAGGGGGATTTTCTGAATATCACCGGATGCAAGGGCCTCTGTCAGGAAGAATTCCGGGATGAAACCGATGCCGAGCCCCCGCCGCACCATGGGCAGAAGCTGATCTGCCGAGGATACCTCGATATCCGGCCGCCAGCGCCCCACCCGGCTGAGCAGGAACTGGCTGTGAAACGCATAGGTTTTGGTATTTCTCCCCATGGCTACCACAGGGTACTTTTCCAAAATGGAGAGGTCCTGGGTTTTTCCGGAGAGGAACCGATACTGGCCTCCGGCGCAGAGGACTTCCCGGTATTCCCGGACCGGCGTGGACCGGAAATAAGCGTGCTCCTCCAAAGGGGTGGTCATGAGGCAGAAATCCACCTCTCCGTTTTTGAGGGCCAGGGAAGCCTGGGCGGTGGTGTAGCTGAAAATGCGGAGCTTCACCTGGGGATGGTCCCGGTGGAACTTTTCAATGGCGGGGATCAGCAGACCGTTGAGGGCGGTTTCCGTGGCCCCGATGGACACAATGCCGGTCTCCAGAGCGCGGTGGGACAATAGCTCCGCCTCCCCCTGGGCGATGTGGGCACAGGCGGCGCTGATGTGGGCGTAGAGCTGTTCTCCCTCCGGGGTCAGGGAGGCGCCCCGGCTGGTCCGGTAAAAGAGCGGGCACCCCAGCTGGGCTTCCAGGTTGCCGATGGCTTTCGTCACGTTGGGCTGGCCGCACAGAAGGGCCGCCGCCGCGGCTGAAAAGCTGTGATACCTGGCTACATAGTAGAAGGTCTTGTAGTAGTCGTAGGAGATGTCCATAGCCATTCCTTTCTGGAATACCTGATATGAAATATATGAATTTGATTTATGGCTTTTTCTTCATTATAATAAGCCCGGCTTTTGGTGTCAAGTACGTTCCCCGGGGGAGACTTCCCGGGAAAAAGGAGAAATGTTATGAATAAAGATTTGACCGTAGGCAAGCCCAGTAAGGTGCTGTGGCTTTTCTGCCTGCCGCTTTTTGGCAGCATTGTGTTCCAGCAGCTCTATAACATTGCAGACAGCTTTGTGGCCGGCAAGTTCATCGGAGAAAACGCCCTGGCGGCGGTGGGCAACAGCTATGAGATCACCCTTATTTTCCTGGCGTTTGCCTTCGGCTGCAATATTGGCTGCTCCGTGGTGGTGTCTGCTCTCTTTGGCGGCAAGCAGTATGGCGAAATGAAAACGGCTGTGTCCACCGCCATGATTGCCAGCGGCGTGATCTGTGTCCTTCTCATGGTGTTCGGCATCTGCTTTACGGATACGCTGCTCACTGCGCTGAATACCCCTCCGGAGGTCCTGGCGGATTCTGCATTGTATCTGGATATCTATATCTGGGGCCTGCCCTTCGTGTTCTTCTATAACATCAGCACAGGCATCTTCTCCGCCATGGGAGACTCCAAGACGCCCTTCTACTTCCTGGCTGTCTCTTCCTTAAGCAACATCGGCATGGACATTTTATTTGTCACGGTGTTCAAAATGGGCGTGGCGGGTGTTGCCTGGGCCACCTTCCTGTGCCAGGGAGTCAGCTGCCTGCTGGCGCTTTTCGTGGTTTTGGGACGTCTTCGGAAAATTGAGACAGAGGAGAAAGTTCCCGTATTCTCCCTTCCGCTTCTGAAGCGTCTGGCTGTCATTGCCGTTCCCAGCATCCTCCAGCAGAGCTTTATTTCCGTGGGCAATATCGTAATCCAGGGAATCATCAACTCCTTCGGCGCGGCGGTCATGGCGGGCTACTCCGCCTCCGTCAAGCTCAACAGCTTGGTGATCACCTCCTTCACCACCCTCGGCAACGGCGTCTCCAACTATACCGCCCAGAACCTGGGCGCTGGGAAGCCTCATCGGGTCCGGGAGGGCTTCCAGGCCGGGGTCAAAATGGTGTGGATTATCTGCCTGCCCCTGGTTGCCCTGTACCTGCTGGGCGGCAGGGTGCTTCTGGGCTTCTTCATGGAAAACCCCTCTGCCGGTGCCATGGGAACGGGCCTGACCTTCCTGCGCATCGTCTCTCCCTTCTACTTCGTGATCTCCGTGAAGCTGGTGGCCGACGGCATTCTCCGGGGTGCCGGGCGTATGAAGCATTTCATGATCGCTACTTTCTCAGACCTGTTCCTGCGGGTGATTTTGGCCTTTGCCCTGTCGGCGACCTCCCTGGGCGCCGCGGGCATCTGGGCCGCCTGGCCCATTGGCTGGGTAGTTGCTATGGTTCTGTCGGTTGTTTTCTACCGCATGGGCCCATGGCTCCGCTGTGAAGCCGTGGAGAAATAAAAATTGCCGCCGCTTTGGGGAGCACCAAAGCGGCGGTTTTGCTTGAAAAAAGAAGGAAACTATGCTATGCTCTCTCTGAAAACGTTATAGAAAGGGGTATTGACTGTGAAAACCATTGGGCCCGGACTTCGGGAGAAAATGGAGGCAAACTGGAAAACCATTCTCCTGTGTGTGCTGTTTACATTTTTTTGGGGCTTTTCTGCCCATGGATATATGTTCCTTCACAATAATCTGACCCATGATTCTTTGGGGGAGTTTTTGGCGACAAAGGATGTTGTAAACTGGAAGCTGTCCCTGGGACGTATTTTCTGGCCTGCATATGTGCTTTTCTTCCGTGGAAAAGTGGCCTATCCCTGGCTCATTGGGCTGCTGACGCTGACGTATATCGGCCTGGCGGTATTCCTGATCGGAAAGATTTTTGATATCCGCTCCAAAGGCATTTTGTTCCTGGTGTCGGGGGTTTTTGCAGTGAACACCACCGTCACTGCTGCTGCCGCTACCTATATCCATGACCTGGACTGCGATATGCTTGCCGTGCTCCTGGCCGTGGTTTCCGTGTATTGCTGGAAAACCTACCGCCATGGCTATCTCTGGGGTATGATTCCCATTCTGATTCTCCTGGGACTGTACCAAAGCTATATTTCTGTGACCATCACTCTCTTGATGATGCTGTGCATTTTGGCGCTGCTCAATGGGGAGACCTTCCGGGAGGTAATGGGGAAGGGACTCAAAGGCATTCTCATGCTCATGGGCGGAGGGGCCGCGTATTTTGTCATCATGAAACTGGCCCTGGTGCTGACAGGCGTGTCTGTCTCCTCTGGCAATGCCAATTCCATTGATGCCGCGCTGAGCCTGAACCTTTCCAACATTGCCGGATATGTTTTGGGTACTTGGTTCGCATCTCTGAAAATGCTCCTGAACCCGCCCTCTGCCTTTCCCACTGCTTTGATTGTTCTGACCCATGGGCTTCTCATCGGGGGTACGGGCATTGTCATACTCCTGGGAATGGCCCGCAGAAAAATGCCTGTTCCCGAGATGCTTCTGACCCTGGCGCTGATTCTTCTGATGCCCCTGGGCATGAACGTGTCCCGGGTCCTGACAGGAAATAAGAGCCACGATCTCATGCACTATGCCCTGTGGCTCCAGTATCTCTTCGAGCTTGTGGTGATTGTCCGATTCTTCTCAGAGATGCCCCAAAGTGCGGTGCGCCGGTGGATGCGGCGGGGAGCCGCAGGGCTCATTGCGCTGGTAGTCCTCTGGGGCAATGTCCGCCTGGCCAACGAGGCCTACCTGGTGAAGGATTATGAACAGGACGCCATCCTCTCCTACATGACCCGCATTGTGGGCCGGGTGGAGGCCCGGGAGGACTACGTCCAGGGACAGACCCCTGTGGCCCTGGTGGGCCAGCCGGATATTCACGGTATTCTGGCCCCTGCACCGGAATGGGGCCGGGCCTATGACCTGGCTGGTATGTGGTGCGCGGGACCTTGGGGTGGGGAGGACGCCGAATACTTCCGGTATGTGCTCATGAACTATGCCAATGTGGTCACGGGAGACGCCCTGGAAGCTCTGGAAGCAGACCCCATTGTAAAAGAGATGCCCGCCTATCCGGCGAAGGATTCCATCGCCATGGTGGACGGCGTCATTGTTGTGAAATTAGGATAAGAAACCCTGGCAGTCTTGAGACTGCCAGGGTTTTGTTCAGCGGAGATTTACATAATTGCAGGGGTTCACATAGACACCGTTATAGCTGATGCCGAAGTGCAGGTGGTTGCCCGTTGCCACGCCGGTGGCGCCTACAGCGCCGATCTGCTGGCCTGCGGAGACGATCTGTCCGGTGGAGACGGAGCGGCTGCTCAGGTGCATATAAATGGAAGAGAAGCCGTCCTGGTGGTTGATCTGGACGTAGTTGCCTGCGGAGGAGCCGTAGCCTGAGAAGGACACGATGCCGGCTCGGGTGGCAACCACAGGGGTGCCGGCGGGAGCCCGGAGGTCAACGCCCTGGTGGTAGGTGGAGGCGCCTGCGGTGGGAGAAGGACGGTTTCCGAAGGGGGAGGAGATTTCGGAATAGCCCACGGGAATCAGCCAGGTTCCGCCACCGCCGCCTCCGGAAGTGCTGCCTCCGGAGCTGCCGGACCCGCCGGAGCTTCCGCCGCTTTCACCGCTGCCGGTGCCGGGGGTGCCCACGGGAGCCGTGGTGGGGGGAACATAGGTTGCCATGTAGGCTTCCCACTCCGCCTGTTTGGCGGCGGAGAATTCCACTTCCTTGGCGGCAATCTGTTTCAGGAATTCCTCATCCTGAGCCTGGAATTCCAGCTTCAGGGCTTCCAGGTCGTCGGCTTTGGAGAGAAGCTCCTGCAGAAGGTCTACGGCCTCCTGCTTTTTTTCGTCCAGCTCAGCCTGGGTGGCGTCCAGCTCTTCCCGGGCTTTTTCCACCTCTTCTTTTTCGGTGGCCAGGGCATTCTGGGCGTCCTCTACGGCCTGGGCGGCGTCGCTGAGTTCTTTCAGGTGCCGGTTGTCAGCGGCGGCAATCTCTTCCACCATGCTGAGTCTGTCCAGAAGGTCGGAGAAGCTCTTGGACCGGAAGAGCACGTCCCAGTAACTGATCTCGCCCTCTTCCTCCATGGTCCGGATACGGGTCCGGTTTTCTTCGTTCATGCCCCGGTAGTGCTCCATGGCGGCGTCCAGTTCATCCTGCTTGTCGGCGATGAGGATGTTGTATGTAGAAAGCTGCTGGTTGAGATTCTCGGTCTGTTCGTAGAGAAGCTGGACCTGCTGGTCGATGACATTCTTCTTTGCGATGATGTCGGCAATCTCGTTTTCGTTTTCCTTGTACTGTCCCTCAACCTCTTTGATCTTCTCCTGGATCTCGGACTTCTCCTTCTGAAGCTGGTTGATCTGCTGACGGATTTCGCTGGAAGATGCAGCCTCTGCGTTCAATGGCAGGGATATCCCGCCCAGAAGCAGAACGGTGGCCAGAAGCAGGGACAGAATACGTATAGATCGATTCATGGGAACCTCCTAAATAATCGTGGCATTGCCCGTTTGCCTTAATTCTCGACAAACGGCGGGAAAGGTTTCGGAAAATTTTGTAAAAATCCAGAAACCGATTGCCTGCAATTCGTTACAAGAATTAACATAATAGTAACAGAAAAATGGGAAAAAAGTCTGAAAAGAGTGTGAACTTTGTGTAAACACCGAAAGCAGGCAAGAAAAAAGCCGGATTATTCCTTTTCCTGCCGGATATCCCGGCGGTATTCGTTAGGGGTGGTTCCAGCAATGCGGCGGAAGGCCTGGGAGAAGTGGCTGGCAGAGGAGAACCCTGTCATGGCGGCAATCTCCGCAATGGGGCTGTCCGTGGTGGCCAGGAGGTAGCAGCTTTCCTCCACCCGTTTCTGCATGAGATACTTGATGGGGGACAGGCCGTAGGCGTCTTTAAAGGCGTGGGCGATGTAATACTTATTCTGATGGACCACGCCGGCCAGAGTGTCGAGAGTCACGCTCTCTTTAAAATGGTTATCGATATAGGTCCGAATGGACGCGCACTCCATGCTGACGTTCCGGGACGGCGTAATGGAGATATCGATTTCCCCGTGGCGCAAAATGAGAATCAGAATGATGTTCAGCAGATTCTGGCAAACGGCGTCATTTCCCAGCCGTTCCTGCTGGATTTCCTCCAAAAGGAGCTGGATGTATGCGGACACCTGACGGTAAGCGTTGACGATGTGGACCCCCGGGTGATCCAGAGGCACCAGGCCGGATTCGGAAAACTGCAGGCCTTCAATGCCCAGAACAATGTATTCCAGAGGATCGTCATCGGAGGAAAACTCCGTGTGGGCGATGTGGGGGTTGATAATGACCAGGTCATCTTTCCGGAGGGGATAGCTGCGGTTTCCGGCGGCAAAACGGCCCTCGCCTCCGGTGACATAGAAAAGCTCGGAAAAGGCGTGGGTGTGGGGGTTGCTGTACCAGTCCTGGCCATATTTTGCTGTGGTGATGTACAGAAGCCGTGCCCGCAGAGGCTGGCTGTCCCCGGTCTGACTGAGCGGGGTATAGACGAATTGCAGCTGGGCCTGGGTTCCCAGATCGGGAAAGGAGGGATCGCGGGCCAGAATGTACTGTTTATTGCTCATAAGGAAGTCCTCCGGGGGCGTTTATTTTCCTCATTATACGGAAAATAAGGCGGTTTGTAAATAAGACAGGGGGAAACTTTGTGCACAGTGTTGAATTGTGACTATGCTTTTTTGTGCAAAATGTTTCATGATTGCGATTGCCTAAAAATCTGGTTTTTAGAAGATAATCTTGGATTTCTCGGATATGCCAAAAAGAAACTTGAAGAAAACAGGGGAAAACCCTTGAAAACCCCGGGAAAGGGTTGGGGAAAGAGAAAAAATTAAAAATAGCAATTCAAATAAAAATTGAAGCAAGCATACACTTGGAATCCAGCGCGGTTTCTGCTATACTCAAGTTACAGTGGCACGGGTCTGCTTTGCCCGCCGCCTCCTATCAAATACCTTTCCCGAAACTTTATTTTTCCAAGGAGATATGCTATGGATCAGAAACACTATGGTCGTGTTACCATCCCCACAGACCTGGACGTGGTCCCCGAGACCCTGGAGATCATGAAGCGCTGGGGCGCCGATGCCATCCGCGACTGCGACGGCACCGATTTCCCCGCAGAATTGAAGGATCTGGACGCAAAAATCTACTCCACCTACTACACCACCCGGAAGGACAACGCCTGGGCCAAGGCTAACCCCGATGAAGTGCAGCAGTGCTACATCATGACCGGTTTCCATACCGCCTCTGAGGGCGCGCTGTCTATCCCGCTGATGCAGGGCATCTCTCCGGAGCTGATGGAAGTCAACACCCGGGATGACTGCAAGCGCTGGTGGGAGGTTATGGACAGAACCACCGGCCAGCCTCTGAGCGGCGACGAGTGGCGCTATGATGCCGAAACCGGCTGCGTGGTGATTGACAAGCCCCAGGCGTTCCACGAGTACACCGTGGCTTTCCTGGCCTACCTGATCTGGGACCCGGTGCACATGTACAATGCCGTGACCAACAACTGGCAGAACTTCGAGCACCAGATCACTTTCGACGTCCGCCAGCCCAAGACCCACAAGTTCACCATGGAGCGGCTGCGCAAGTTCATTGCCGACCATCCTTACGTCAACGTAATCCGCTACACCACCTTCTTCCATCAGTTCACCTTGATGTTTGACGAGCTGAAGCGGGAGAAGTTTGTGGACTGGTACGGCTACTCCGCTTCCGTGTCTCCTTACATTCTGGAGCAGTTTGAGAAGGAAGTGGGCTACAAGTTCCGTCCCGAGTTCATTGTGGACCAGGGCTACTACAATAACCAGTACCGGGTTCCCTCCAAGGAATTCAAGGACTTCCAGGCCTTCCAGCGCCGGGAAGTGGCCAAGCTTGCCAAGGAAATGGTGGACATCACCCACGAGCTGGGGCTGGAAGCCATGATGTTCCTGGGCGACCACTGGATTGGCATGGAGCCCTTCATGGAAGAGTGGAAGAGCATCGGCATGGACGCCGTGGTTGGCTCCGTGGGCAACGGCTCTACCCTGCGCCTGATTTCCGATATCCCCGGCGTCAAGTACACCGAAGGCCGGTTCCTGCCCTACTTCTTCCCGGATACCTTCCACGAGGGCGGCGACCCTGTGAAGGAAGCCAAGGAGAACTGGGTCACTGCCCGTCGGGCCATTCTGCGTAAGCCCATTGACCGCATCGGCTACGGCGGCTACCTGAAGCTGGCCCTGCAGTTCCCTGAGTTTATCGACTACGTCGAGTCCGTGTGCAACGAGTTCCGGGAGCTCTATGAAAACATCAAGGGCACTACTCCATACTGCGTCAAGACCGTGGCGGTCCTGAACTGCTGGGGCAAGATGCGGGCCTGGGGCTGCCATATGGTGCACCATGCCCTGTATCAGAAGCAGAACTACTCCTACGCAGGCGTCATTGAGGCCCTGTCCGGCGCTCCCTTCGATGTGAAGTTCATCTCCTTCGACGATATCCGCAAGGACCCCAAGGTTCTCGACGGCATCGATGTGATTATCAACGTCGGTGACGGCGATACCGCTCACACCGGCGGAAAAGAGTGGGAAGACCCCGCCATCAGCGCAGCCATCCGGGGCTTTGTCCACCGGGGCGGCGGCTTCATCGGCGTTGGCGAGCCTGCGGGCCACCAGTACCAGGGCCACTACCTGCAGCTGAGCAGCGTTATGGGCGTGGAGAAGGAAACCGGCTTTACCCTGAACTACGACAAGTATAACTGGGACCAGGTTCCCAATCACTTCATCCTGGCGGACGTCAAGGGAGACGTGGACTTCGGCGAAGGCAAGAAGAGCATCTACGCCCTGCCCAGCGCCCAGATTCTCTGCCAGCGGGATAAGGAAGTCCAGATGGCGGTCAACGGCTTCGGCAACGGCCGCAGCGTCTACATCTCCGGCCTGCCCTACTCCTTCGAGAACAGCCGCGTCCTGTACCGTGCCATTCTCTGGGCTGCCCACGCTGAGCAGGAGCTGAATAAGTGGTACTCCACCAACTACAATGTGGAGGTCCACGCCTTCGTGAAGAACGGCAAGTACTGCGTGGTCAACAACACCTATGAGCCCCAGTCCACCACTGTGTATACCGACAAGGGTTCTTTCGCCCTGGACCTCGCCGCCAACGAGATCAAGTGGTACGAGATCTAAAAGGAGAGACCTATGGAACTACAGAATATTTTAAGTCAGTTTCAGCTGGAGAGCGCTCCGGTTTCCTGCGAGCGCTACGGCTGCGGACACATTAATGTGACCTATCTGGTGGTCACAAGCTCCGGCCGCCGCTACATTCTGCAAAAAATCTCCAACCGGGCGTTCCCAGATGTGGCGGGCCTCCAGGAGAACATCGCTTCCGTTACCAAGTACCTCCATTCTCAGATCGCCGACCCCAACGGGGCTCTGACCCTGATTCCCACGGTGGACGGGAAGACCTGGTACCACGAGGGCGAAAACAGCGACTGGCGGGTTTACGACTTCATTGAGGGCAGCATTTGCCTGCAAGCTCCTGAGAATGCCGAGGACTTCTATCAGAGCGCCATTGCCTTCGGCACCTTCCAGCAGCAGCTGGCGGGATTCCCTGCCGAGACCCTGCATGAGACCATCAAGAATTTCCACAACACCCCGGACCGCTACCGCATTTTCCGGGAAGTCCTTCAAAAGGACCCCATGGGAAGAGCCAAGGACGTCCAGCCGGAAATCGACTTCGCCCTTTCTCATGAGGAAGTGGGCGGCAAGCTCACTGCCATGCTCCGCGCCGGAGACCTGCCCCTCCGGGTCACCCATAACGACACCAAGCTTAATAACGTCATGCTGTCTGAGGCCACCCGGACGCCCCTGTGCGTCATCGACCTGGACACCACCATGCCCGGCCTCAGCGCCTACGACTTTGGCGATTCCATCCGCTTTGGCGCCGCTACCGCCGCTGAGGACGAAAAAGATCTCTCTAAGATGACCATGAGCCTGGAGCTCTTCCGGACCTTCACCAGAGGCTTCCTCACCGCCTGCCCCGGCCTGACGGAAAACGAGCGGAAGGCCCTGCCTCTGGGCGCCCTGACCATGACGCTGGAGTGCGGCGTCCGCTTCCTGACAGACTACCTGGACGGGGACCATTACTTCGGCATCCACCGTCCCGAGCACAACCTGGACCGCTGCCGTACCCAGTTCAAGCTGGTTGCCGACATGGAGGCCAAGTGGGAAGAAATGGCCGCCATTGTGGAAGAGGAATCTTCCAAACTCTAAATACCTGCACTAAAAAGGCCGCCCGTATCAAACGGGCGGCCTCAGTTTGTAAAACCCCTCTCCTGTTTTCAGGAGGGGGGTTGTGCTTTGCATAGGGGATTCTGCTGATCGGCTGACCAGGCTGTTCTATATTTGGCGTTCAGTGAGGGATGAATCCCTTACTTACCGTAAAAATGCGGTGAATGCAAGGCTTTGCGCCCATTTTATTCGATCAGGTCCTGAATGACCTGCAAAATATGCGAGGCCTTTTCCGGCGGCAGCTTGGATAGTGCGTTCAGAATTTCTATGGTTTTCGACGGAGACAAGTTATCTGTGTCGAAAAAATCCTGGGGCTGGATACCCAAATAGTCACAGATATAGAAAAAACCGCTCATGGATGGCAGAGTGCGGCGATTTTCGATTTTGTTGATATAGCTTTCGCTCTGCCCCAGGGACAGGCTCATGTCCCTGGCGGAGACACCCTTTTCCATTCTCAACTGTGCCAGACGTTCCGCGAACCATTGGGTATAGTCCATCAATCAAATCACCTCCTGATACCCTACTATTATAATTCCCGGCTTGCGAAAACATGAGGAATTAAAAGATATAAATTGCTTGACATAAGGAAAATAAAGACGTATAATAAGATTCATAACAATTAATTTCGAATTTTTATCCCGATTATCTTATAAAATAAATTCGACAAAAAATACTTAAAATAGTGGAAAAATGTCGAAAAATAAATGAAATTTATATTGAAAAATTTTGAATTTTCCGTTGCGCTTCCAGCTTAAACGTGCTATGGTATATACAATCCTTCTATGGAAAAGATAACCCAATTCCCTATGGATTTTTAGCAGGGCTGAAAACCTCCTTCTCAATAGAATGAAATGAGGCAACCCTTTGCGGCATTTATGCGTTGAACCCTTCAAGCTTTCTCTTTGAGGGGAGGCCTTAACCTGATCATCGGAGGATAACAGTTTCCTTATGAAAAAGTCCATTATAAAAATTTGGAATGTATTTACGTCAGCTTTGGTAGCTCTGGTTGTGATTCTGGCCCTGCTTCTTGTGGGTGTGCGGCTCTTTGGTATGCAGGTGTTCACCGTGCTGTCGGGCAGTATGGAGCCGACCTACCACGTTGGTTCCCTGATTTATGTGAAGGAAACGGATCCTAAGACCCTGCAGCCCGGGGACGTCATTACCTTTATGCTGGATGAGAATACCGTGGCGACCCACCGGATTGTGGATGTGATTCCCGGTGAAGAGGACCCGTCCGTGATTCGCTTCCAAACCAAGGGAGACGCCAATGATGCCGTGGACGGCAGCCTGGTGCACTATAAAAACGTACTGGGCACCCCGGTGTTCACCATTCCCAAGCTGGGCTACCTGGCCAGCTATATTCAGAATCCCCCCGGCACTTACGTTGCCATTTCTGCGGGGGCTGTCCTCCTGCTTCTGGTGTTTCTGCCGGACCTGTTCACCCAGGAGGAGAAACCCCGCCGGAAGCGGGGCAAGTACGAGCGGGTCCGATGATAACAAGCTTTCTTCGGAAGGCGGCGCCGGCGGTGCGGCCCTCCGTGGAATAGAACCCCATGGGAAACTTGGAGAAAGGAGGAACACAAGATGAGAAGAAGACGCGGAATCAGCACCAAGACTCTGGTGGCACTCCTGTCCCTGGTATTGCTGCTGGGCTGTTCTCTGGGCGGCACCCTGGCCTGGTTGGCAGACAGCACGGGTCCGGTGACCAATACCTTCACCGTGGGAGATATTGACATCACTCTGGTGGAGACCACCGAGGATTACAAAATTGTCCCCGGCGTGAATATTGCCAAGGACCCCAAGGTGACAGTGAAAGCCAATTCCGAAGCCTGCTGGCTGTTTGTGAAGATTGAGGAAAGCGCTAATTGGCCGGATGAGCTTACCTATGCTGTTGCAACCGGCTGGGAAGAGCTGGAAGGCGGCGTGTACTACCGGCAGGTGGGTGCATCTGAAAAAGCCCAGGAGTTCTACGTTCTGGCAGGAGAAGGTGTATATGCCAACGGCATGGTCACCGTCAGCGACACCCTGACCAAGAGTGAGCTTCAGGAGCTTGCATCCAACAATCCCACCCTGACCTTCACCGCTTATGCGGTGCAGCAGGAAGGCGTTGCCGATGCAGAAACAGCCTGGGAAATTGCCCAAGACGCATCCGTATCCACCACGTAACCCCATATGTAACCGGGAAGTCCGGACTACATAACAATTTTGCAAACGAAAGGAAATGTACATCATGAAAAAGAAGATCTTAGCGGCCTGCTTGGTAGTTTGCTTGCTGGCCACCGCCGTCATTGGCACCACCCTGGCTTACTTCACCGACACAAAGACAGTTACCAACAGCTTTACTGCTGGCAATGTTACTATTACATTGGACGAGGCTAAGGTTGACGAGAACGGTAAGGCATTGGAGTCTGGTGAGCGCGTGACTGCTAACACCTACAGACTGTACCCCGACAAGTCCTATGACAAGGATCCTACCATTCATGTCGATGACAACAGTGAAAAGTGCTATCTGTTTGTTAAGGTTGAGAACGGCCTGAAGGGTCTGGAGGCTGAAGGTGCCACTACCATTGCTAAGCAGATGGAAACCTTGGGATGGACTCCCGTGGCCGAAGAAACCAATGTTTACATGATTAATGATATCGTTTCTGGTGGCACAGATAAGGTTGTGTTCAACAACTTTAAGATCGCTGCTACTGCGACTGCTGATACTTTGCAGGGTGCTACGAATGTGGTTGTTACCGCTTATGCCGTTCAGGCTGAAGGATTCACCTCCGCTCAGGCAGCTTGGGATGCTACTTTCGGCGCCTAAGTCCAACCCTACACCCTACCTCACCTCGGGGACAGGCCCTGCGGCCTGTCCCCCCTGGGGGCAGATCATAGGACAGCGCCCTACCGGGCGGCGCTCGATGGAAGAGCGTTGTCCTATGGCCTGCCGGCCTGAAACAAAATACATAACCTGACAAGAATGATCTGGAGGGAAGCAGTATGAAAAAGAAGTTGCTGACCCTGTCGTTGATCGTCATCTGTGTGGCGATTCTGGCGGCGGGGACACTGGCGTATTTCAGTGACGACGTCACCGCCCACAACGTCATAACCACCGGTGGTGTGGAAGTGAAGCTGATCGAAACAACCGACGGCGGCGAGACTTTCCCGGTGGAAGGCATCACCGGCGTGATGCCCGGGCAGACCGTGACCAAGGTCGTCACCGTGGACAACATCGGCCCGGCGGACGCCTGGATCCGCCTGGAAGCGGAACTGGAAGTTCTGGGCGCTGACGGCAAGCCCCTGGACGATGCTCCGGTGACCATGGACGTTGGTTCGAAGTGGACCGAGAAGGACGGCTATTACTATTACAAGTTTGCTTTGGCACCCGGCCAGTCCACCGACGCCTTCATCACCGGCGTGACATTCAGCGGCCCGGACATGGACAACGAGTATCAGAACTGCACGGTGAACCTGGACATCACCGCCTATGCTGTGCAGGTGGACAACAACGGTGATACTGTCTGGGATGCCCAGGGCTGGCCTGAGCCGACCCAGAACTAAGGAGGGATAGTCCATGAAGAAACGAGCGCTTGCCATTGCACTGAGCCTGGCACTGCTGCTGTCTGTGTTTGTTCCCGGTACCCTGGCTATGGGTACCCAGAGCGAGGATCAGACCGCTGCTGCCTCTGAGCAAACCACTGTCCCCCAGAACAGCGGTGAACAGAAAAAAACTGAGGAAACCACGGCTCCCACGGAGACTACTGCTCCCACGGAGACTACTGCTCCCACGGAGACTACTGCTCCCACGGAGACTACCGCTCCCACGGAGACTACCGCTCCCACGGAGACTACTGCTCCCATGGAGACTACCGCTCCCACGGAAACTACCGCTCCCACGGAAACTACGGCTCCTACGGAAACTACCGCTCCCACGGAAACCACGGCTCCCACGGAGACCACCGCCCCTACGGAGACTACGGCTCCTACAGAGGCCACCGACGCAACGGACCCCACCGATCCTACCGACCCCGCTGTGGTTGTTCCGGTGCCCCATAAGGACGGCTGCTCAGACCAGTGCCAGGTGGAGGACTGCACCTGCCTGTGCCATGTTTATGAGCGGATTATGGCCTGCACCACCCTGGAAGAGATTTACGCCATTCTGGATGCCTACACCGACGAGGAGCTGGAAACCTTGGCGAAGGCTTTAACCCAGGAGCAGAATGCTGAAATCGAGGCAAAGATCACCGCTCTGGAGCCGGCTCCCCTGCCCCCTGTGGTGCTGGAGGAGTCCACGGACGAGCCTGTGGAGAGCGAGATTATCTATGTAACTGTGAACTACGCCAACGTGGCGCCCTTTGGCGAACCGGTTTCCGGCTGACAGAAAGGAGGATGAAATATGAAACAAACCAAATTGATTTCTCTCCTCCTGGTGCTCTGCATGGTAGTTGCTTTGCTGGTCCCCGGCACGGTGGCCATGGAAGCCAAGGCCGCTGACGGCGAAGAGAACGATGGCCTGGTGCTCAACAAGACGGCTGTTCCCAACGATGACGGCACCTACACCATCACCCTGGAGGCCTACGCCACCGGTGAATCGGTCACGTCTTCTACTAAGAAGGACGTGCCCACTGACATCATCCTGGTGCTGGATGACTCCGGCTCTATGACTTATAAGTTCTCTACCGTTACAGATGATTCTTTTGTGCGGTACTACGAAAATAACAGTGGACTGTATGACTATAGGCATAATCAGGATGATGGTTGGTTCGTTATTAAGAACCTTTGGTATAAGGTTGAAGAAGAATACTATAGCGTTTCCGTGGTAAGAGAGTCGTTTCCTTCCTATGAGGAATACTCTGGAGAAACCAATAACACATACTACGATGACAGGAATAATCTGTACCTGAAAACTACGGATGGAACGTATTTGAAGATTGATGTGAAACGTTCTGGTATACTTCAGTACACCTATACATACACTTGGAGCGGTGGATCTCTTACCTCTGACAGCAGATATACAAGGCCTGATTTCTCTCAGTATGGAGAAGTAGTCCGCGCAATTAGTGATTACAAATATACTTATAGTTACACAATTGATGATGTTACGACTGAGATTGAAACCAGTGTAGGAAAAAGCAACTCCCCGAGCAATGCCTTCTACAAAAAAATTGAAAAAGGCGGTAATATTTCCAGAATTGATGCGCTGAAATCAGCCTTGGATGGGTTCGTTTCTTCAGTCAATGATAAGGCCAAGGGCCCGGATGGTCAGTTCGGCACCGAGGATGATGTGAAGCACCGGGTTGCTGTGGTTTCTTTTGCAGATTCCGCAAGTACGCTTACCAATGGTCTTGAGGATATGACGACGGAAACGGGACGTAACTCGGTAAGCAATGCCTTTTACAAATTGGTAACCTATGGCGCAACCAGAGCGGATTTGGGTATGCAGGGGGCAGAGAACATCCTTAGGAATAATCCTGTTCAACCAGGGGAGCAGCGGAACCGGGTGGTTGTCTTCTTTACAGATGGTCAGCCGACCAGCAGCAACGGGTTGGAAACATCTGTAGCTAATGCCGCGATTACTGCATCTACCGCAGTCAAGGGCCTTGGTGCAAAAGTGTACTCTGTTGGTATTTTCGAAGGTGCGGATGCCACCAGCGCAGGCAGTAGTAGTGGAACTATCGAGGAAAAATCAAACTGGTTCATGCAGAACGTTTCTTCCAACAATGGTGTGCCACAGAGTCCCAGTTATTACCTATCCGCTGCGGATGCCGGAACTTTGAACAGTATTTTCCAGCAGATTTCTGACCAGATTCAGGAGGGCGGCTCTAAAATTGAGCTGGGTAAAGAAGCCGTGATCCGGGATGAGATTTCTCCCTATTTTGCCTTGCCGGAAGGCGCAGCGGAAAACAGCATTTCTGTTCAGACTGTTCCTTATGAAGGTGAAAACAAATGGGGTGATGGTTCGATTGCTGAGGGCGTGAATGTAGCCATCAAAGACAATCAAGTTTCCATCACCGGGTTTGATTTCTCCGAGAATTGGTGCGGTCCCCGGACTGTGGATGGAGAGACAAACTACAGCGGCAAGAAGCTGGTCATTTCCTTCAATGTTGTACCCAAGGATGGTTTCCTGGGCGGCAACAATGTTCCCACCAATGCCAATGCCGGCGTCTACGAAAATCCGGATAAGACCGAGCCTTTGAAGAACTTCCCGGTTCCGGAAGTGAATGTTCCCATCAAGAACATCACTGTGACGGCCAAAGACAAGAACGTCTACTTGCTGGGTGATTTGACAAAGGAGCAGCTGACTTCCGGCGCCACTGTCAAAGCTGGAGAAAATATTGAGATCACCTTCGATCCGACTGCAGTGAACTACGGCCTGGAGTCTTGGCAAAATGCCTTCGTAAAGATTGAAACCAGCCTGACGGATAGTGAGAACAAACCCCTGGACAATGATTTCACTGACCTAAAGAAGGATACTGATTATCGGCTGACAGTAACGGTTTCGTCTAAGGAGGAAGCTAAGCAAACCAGCAAAGGCACTCCTGCCGATGAGAAGACTGGTTCAGCCACTGGCAAAGTCAACGTCTTCAAGCCCGAAATCACCTGGCAGGATACCTGTATTGATGCGGGAAATACTCCGGTGTATAAGTCCGACGAAAGCGTAGATCAGAACTTTGTCAGTCTGAACTGGAAGCATGGTGAGACAATTTCTACCGATGAGGGCGTTACCATGATTGGTTCTGAACCCACCCTGTCCTACACCTACAACCCCGAAGCACAGCCGTTGACTGAGGAAACCCCGGTGGAGGTTACGGTCAAGATTGACGATCAAGATGTGACAACCGATTCTGTCTTCGTGCATGATGAGTGTACTTTTGATAACTGTAAGTGGAAAACGGAGTATGAGGGTGATGGATATCACTTTGTTGTCCACCTCGATACCTTTGATCTGACCATCACGAAGCGTGGCTGCGATACTACACTTGACCCGCACCAGACCTTCGTGTTCACAGTTACCGGGCCAAATGGATTCTCCATGGAGGTTGTAATTGAGGGCAACGGTTCCACCACCATCACCAATCTGCCTGCCGGAGACTACACCGTCACAGAGGATACCGGTTGGAGCTGGCGGTATGAACCCGTCGGTGGTGATACTTTGAGCGTTACTGCGCAGGACATTTTAAATGGCGAAGCAAGTGTCGAGTTTGTGAACACCCGTGATGATGATCATTGGCTGGACGGCAATGCTTATTGCGAGAACAAGTTTACAGGCATTCCTGCGACTAAATAAGAGAGGAGGCGTCAACTATGTATCAAGGAAAATATTCTGAGAGAGCAAATACCGCTCCTGTCCGGAAAGGCACTGCAAAGAGACGTCGCCTCAGATGGAGCAAGCAGTTTGCTGTACTGGCGTGCGTGGCCGTGCTGCTCACGGGTTTCGTGGGCAGCTCCCTGGCCTGGCTGATGGATTCTACAGAAAAAGTGGAAAATAAGTTTATCCCTGGCGATGTGACTCCGGAGGTTACGGAGGGTTTTGACGGTAATGTAAAATCCGATGTAAAGATTCAAAATACCGGTAATGTGGACGCTTACATCCGGGCAAAACTGGTGTTCACCTGGCAGAATGAAGCAGGTGAAGTACTCGGTGTAGCCCCGACGTCTGATGATTACACAATTTCCTGGACGAAGGAAGGCTGGGTGAACGGCCCCGGCGGCTACTATTACTACACAACTCCGGTTGTACCAGGAGGATCCACCAAAGTGTTGGCCACAGGCATTATGCAGGTTAGTCCGAACCCTGCAGAAGACTATACGCTCCACGTAGAGGTTCTGGCGGAATCCATCCAGGCAGAGCCTGTAAAAGCAGTACAAGAAGCTTGGAACTGGACTCCATCTGATGCAGGTTAAGGAGGTAAGGAAATATGACTAATATAATCAGAAGAATTTCTACCCTCCTGCTGGCTCTGGTTCTGGTGATGAGCTTGAGCGTCTCCGCCTTTGCCGCTGAGGTAGTTTTTGAGGGCAGAAGCAAAGGCTTCTCCATTAGCTCTGACAACCAGTTTGCTGTCAATGACCTGTTTGGAAATTTCAAGGACGTGATGCCCGGTGACACGCTTTCCGAGACAATCACCTTTACGAATCTGGCCCGGGATTGTGACTACATTAAGCTCTACATCCGTGCCGTGCCTCATGGCTACGGCAACGGCCTGAGCGGCAAAGTTGCCGAAATCGAAGACAGCGTAGCTTCCATGGAGGACTTCCTGTCCCAGCTGTACATGGAAGTCAAGCAGGGAGACAAGACCATCTACTCTGGGTCTCCCGATGAGCTGGATGGCTTTAGAAAAAATGTTTATCTGGGCCAGTTCCGGAGAAATAAAGGTACAACTCTGACAGTTTCTCTAAACATCCCTATTGAGCTGGACAACGATTATGCCCAGCGGGCCGGTGAAGTGGACTGGGTATTCAAGGTAGAATGCTACGATGAGTCCGGTAAGCTGATTCAAACCGGTCAGCTGAACTGGCCGATTCCCGTGCTCATGACCCTGGGCATTCTGGTCATTGGAGCCGGAGCCATTCTGATGACAAAAAAGAGGAAACACAATGAATCGTAAGAAAGCTGGAATCGCTTTCTTGCTCCTGGGAGCGGTGCTGATCCTGTCAGCACTGCTCCTCTTCCTTAGAAACACCGAAGAGAGCCGCGCGGCGGGGGAAAGTGCCCGGGAAGCTCTGGAAGAGATGCAGGAGTACATTTGGGTCATTCCCACCCAGCCGGAGAGCGAGACGTCTGGGGAAACGGCGCAAACGGAGCCAGTGGACCCCACCATGACCGTCAAAACCATCAATGGCCACGACTATATCGGCTATCTGTCCCTTCCCAAATTGGAGCTGGAACTGCCCGTTATGGATGAGTGGAGCTATCCCGACCTGCAAATTTCCCCCTGCCGGGAGTTGGGTTCCGTCAAGACCGACGATATGGTGGTCATTGCCCACAACTACCCTTCCCATTTCGGCCGCCTGAAAGAGCTGCAGAAAGGTGACGAAGTGAGCTTCACCGACATGGACGGAAAGGTCTGGGAATATAAGGTATCTGCTGTGGAGACTGTGGACCCCCACGATGTGGAGAAAGTCCACAATAGCTCCCATGACTTGGTTCTCTATACCTGCACCGTGGGCGGTGAATTCCGGGTCACTGCCTTCTGTGACCGGGAGAAAACGGATGAAACACAAACCGAGGTGCAGCCCTAAGACTGCGCCTCGGTTTTTACGGGTCAACCAAATTTGAAGAACGGGGATTCCCCTGGACAAAACTTTAAAACCGTGCTACTATGGAAGACGGTCGGCAACCGGCCGGAAAGAGGGGATTAAAATGAGCAAAAAAATCCGCTGGATCACCGAAACGGCCCTGATGCTGGCTCTTTTGGTGGTTCTCCAGGCTGCTACGCGGCCCCTTAACAACCAATTCGTTACCGGAACCTGTGTCAATGCGGTGCTGGTCCTGACCGCCATGCTTGTGGGGCTTGGAAGCGGACTGACTGTGGCGCTGATCTCCCCGGTGCTGGCATTCCTTTTGGGCATTGCGCCTCAGGCAGTGGTGGTCCCGGCCATTATGGCGGGAAACGCCGTGTACGTAGCCCTGGTGCGGGGCATCACCCAGGGGACTTGTGACCGGGTCGGAACCATGGCTGCCGGATGGCTGCTGGCGTCGCTTGCCAAATTTGCCACGCTGTATCTGCTGGTGGCGAAGGTTATCTGCGGCCTGATTTCCGGGCCGCTGCTGGCTTCCGGAGCCTTGAAGGAGGCAATGCTGAAAGCCTTGCCCGTTATGTTCGCCTGGCCTCAGCTCTTTACGGCGCTGGCTGGCGGCGCAGTGGCCCTGCTGATGACCCCGGTTCTGAAAAAGGCGATGAAACGGTAAGACGCCCCACTGGATTTCATAAAATGCCCTGCATGGTCAGCCATGCAGGGCATTTATTGTGGGATTTACTTAAAATACTTTACAGCGGCTTCAAACATCCGAATGTCATATTCGCCGGGGACGTTCTTGTACAGACCCTTGCCAATACGCTCGCTGTGGCCCATCTTGCCGAAGACACGGCCGTCGGGGGAGGTGATGCCCTCGATGGCGTACAGGGAGCCGTTGGGGTTGAAGTGCACGTCGGCGGTGGCGTTGCCTTCCAGGTCTACGTACTGGGTGGCAATCTGGCCGTTGGCAGCCAGCTGGCGGATCAGCTCTTCGGAAGCCAGGAACTTGCCTTCGCCGTGGGAGATGGGCACATTGTATACATCGCCAACGCTGGTCAGGGCCAGCCAGGGGGACTTGTTGGAAGCCACCCGGGTGCGGACGATCCGGCTCTGGTGACGGCTGATGTTGTTGAAGGTCAGGGTGGGGCAGGTCTCATCGGTGTCGATGATCTTGCCGTAGGGCACCAGACCCAGCTTGATGAGAGCCTGGAAGCCGTTGCAGATACCGCACATCAGGCCATCCCGGTTCTCAAGCAAATCGGTGACACCCTCCTTAATGGCCCCGTTGCGGAAGAAAGCGGTGATGAACTTGCCGGAGCCATCGGGCTCGTCGCCGCCGGAGAAGCCGCCGGGGATGAATACCATCTGGGCGTCCTTCAGTTCCCGGGCAAAGCGCTCCACGCTGCGGGTGATGCCCTCGGCGGAGAGGTTGTTGATGACAATGATTTCCGGCTCGGCGCCTGCATCCCGGACAGCCTTGGCAGAGTCGTATTCGCAGTTGGTGCCGGGGAAGGCGGGAATCAGAACCTTGGGCTTGGCGACCTTCACAGCCGGAGCCTTGCGCTGGGAAGCGGCGTAGGAGAAGTTCTCCATCTTCTGCTCCCGGGTGGGGATGTTGCAGCTGTACACAGATTCCAGCTTGTCCTCGTAGGCCTTCAGCACCCGCTCCTGGGAAAGAACCTCTCCGCGGTAGGAGAAGCTGCCGTCCTGGGTAACGGTGCCCAGAACCGTGCCTACGGTTCCCTCTGCCATTTCCAGAACGAAGCAGCCGTAGCGGTAGCCGAAGAGGGTATCCAGGGTCACATCCTCGGCGAAGGCCATGCCCAGGCCGTTGCCGAAGCCCATCTTCATCACCGCTTCTGCCACGCCGCCCATGCCGGGGGTGTAGCAGGCCACGGCCTTGCCGGATTGCAGCAGTTCATGGACCAGGGCGAAATTCTTTATAAGGTCTTCCGTTACCGGCAGACCGTTGGCGTCCTTGGCGGTTTCCAGCAGGCACACGCTGTGACCCGCGGCCTTGAATTCGGGGGAGACCACATCCTGGGTCTTGCCGGTGGTCACGGCGAAGGAGACCAGGGTGGGAGGCACATCCAGCTTTTCAAAGGAACCAGACATGGAGTCCTTGCCGCCGATGGCGGCGATGCCCAGATCCATCTGGGCCTGGAAGGCACCCAGCAGAGCAGCCAGGGGCTTGCCCCAGCGGCTGGGGTCCTTGCCCAGGCGCTCGAAGTACTCCTGGAAGGTCAGGTAGGTATCTTCAAAGGAGGCACCGGAAGCGATGAGCTTACACACGGATTCCACCACTGCCAGGTAAGCGCCATGGTAGGGGGAAGCGGAGGTGATGAAGGGGTTGTAGCCGAAGGCCATGAAGGAGCAGTCGTCAGTGTGCTTCTTCTCCACGCTGATTTTCTGGACCATGGCCTGAATGGGAGTCAGCTGATTCTTGCCGCCGAAGGGCATCAGCACGGTGCCGGCACCGATGGTGGAGTCGAACCGCTCAGAGAGACCCCGCTTGGAGCAGGTGTTCAGGTCGGAGGCAACCGCCATGAAGTTCTCGCTGAAGCTGCCGGACACAGCCTTGTCGTAGCGCTTGGGGGCTGCGGCGGAGGCGGTGATGTGCTTGTCCGCGCCGTTGGAGTTCAGGAACTCCCGGCTGATATCGCAGATGGTCTTGCCGTTCCAGTTCATTACCAGACGGGGCTCTTTGGTTACGGTGGCAACAGGCACGGCGTTCAGGTTCTCGGTGAGAGCCAGTTCCAGGAAACGGTTAACGTCCTTGGCTTCCACCACCACGGCCATACGCTCCTGGGATTCGGAAATGGCCAGCTCGGTGCCGTCCAGACCTTCGTACTTCTTGGGCACGGCGTTCAGGTCAATAATGAGGCCGTCTGCCAGCTCGCCGATGGCGACAGAGACGCCGCCGGCGCCGAAGTCATTGCAGCGCTTGATGAGACGGGAAGCTTCGGCGTTGCGGAACAGACGCTGGAGTTTGCGCTCTTCCGGAGCGTTGCCCTTCTGCACCTCGGAGCCGCAGGTTTCCACAGACTGGGTGTTGTGGGCCTTGGAGGAACCGGTGGCGCCGCCGATGCCGTCACGTCCCGTGTTGCCGCCCAGCAGAATCACCACGTCACCGGGATCGGGACGTTCCCGGCGGACATTTTCCGCAGGAGCAGCGGCGATGACGGCGCCGATTTCCATCCGCTTGGCAGCGTAGCCGGGATGGTAGATTTCGTCCACAATTCCGGTAGCGAGACCAATCTGGTTGCCGTAGGAAGAGTAACCGGCAGCGGCGGTGGTCACCAGCTTGCGCTGGGGCAGCTTGCCGGGGATGGTTTCGGAAACGGGCTTCAGAGGGTCCGCAGCGCCGGTGACACGCATGGCGCCGTAGACATAGCTTCTGCCGGACAGGGGGTCCCGGATAGCGCCGCCGATGCAGGTGGCAGCGCCGCCGAAGGGCTCGATTTCCGTGGGATGGTTGTGGGTTTCGTTCTTAAAGAGCAGCAGCCAGGGCTCTTCCACGCCGTCAACGGTGACATTGACCTTCACGGTGCAGGCGTTGATTTCCTCGCTCTCGTCCAGCTTACCCAGCTTTCCGGCGGCTTTCAGGTGGCGAACGGCTACCGTAGCCAGATCCATCAGACAGATGGGCTTTGCCTGGCGGCCCAGGGCATTGCGGGTTTCCAGGTAGGTTTCGTAGGTCTTCTGCAGCAGAGCGTCTTCAAAGTGGACGCTGTCAATGATGGTGCCGAAGGTGGTGTGACGGCAGTGGTCAGACCAGTAGGTGTCAATCATCCGGATTTCCGTAATGGTGGGGTCCCGGTGCTCGCTGACAAAATAGGACTGGCAGAAGGTGATGTCGTCCAGGTCCATAGCCAGGCCGTACTGACGGATGAAGGCGTCCAGCCCCTCCCGGTCCAGCTTGGTAAAGCCCTCCAGGGTGGCAACCTGGGTGGGAATCTCATACTGAATGGCCAGGGTTTCGGGGACCTCCAGGGAGGCTTCCCGGCACTCCACGGGGTTGATGACGTACTTCTTGAACTCGGCGATTTCTGCCTCCGTGAGGCTGCCGTACAGGGCGTAGACCTTGGCGGTGCGGATCAGGGGACGCTCGCCCTGGGAGATAATCTGGATACACTGGGCAGCGGAGTCGGCCCGCTGGTCGAACTGACCGGGCAGGGATTCCACGGCAAACACATACGCGCCGGGCAGGGATACGCTTTCGCTGGCGGTATCCAGCTGGGGCTCGGAGAACACGGTTTTTACGGCGTAGTCAAACAGCTCCCGGGAGATGTTTTCTGCGTCGTAGCGGTTGAACAGCCGCACATGCTCCAGATTCTCCATGCCCAGAAGATTCTTGGCTTCGCTGAGTAGGCCCCGGGCTTCGTTGTCCAGGCCTTCCTTTTTTTCTACAAATACACGATAAACCATGGGGTAATCCTCCTAGTTTCTCTATTGTTTCCTTACTTGAGAGCCTGCAATGCCCGCTGGCCGATGTCGCTTCTGCGGTAGGCGTTTTCAAAGCGGACGCTGTCGCTGATTCGATAGGCTTCCCGGATGGCCTCTTCCAGGCTGCCGGCAATGGCGGTGGTGCCGGTAACCCGGCCGCCGGAGGTAATAAGCTGGCCATTTTCCAGCTTGGCACCGGCAACATAGGTGTGCCGGGCGGCTTCTTCGGTCATGGTGATGGGGAAGCCCTTCTGGTAGCTCTGGGGATAGCCCTGGGAGGCCAGAATCACACAGCAGGCGTGCTTATGGGCAAAGCGAACCTCGGTTTCTGCCAGGGTGCCGTTGGTGCAGGACTGCATAATGGTCAGCAGGTCGCTTTCCAGCAGGGGCAGCACCACCTGGGTTTCCGGGTCACCGAAACGGCAGTTGTACTCAATGACCTTGGGGCCCTTGGGGGTCAGCATCAGGCCGAAATACAGGCAGCCCTGGAAGGTGCGGCCTTCGGCGTTCATGGCGGCGATGGTGGGCAGGAAGATTTCCTCCATGCAGCGCTGGGCAATTTCAGGGGTGTAGTAGGGGTTGGGGGCCACGGTGCCCATGCCGCCGGTGTTCAGTCCGGTGTCGTTGTCACCAGAGCGCTTGTGGTCCATGGAGGAAACCATGGGCTTGACCACCTTGCCGTCGGTGAAGGCCAGCACGGACACCTCCGGTCCCGTGAGGAACTCCTCAATGACCACCCGGCTGCCGGATTTGCCGAAGACGCCGGCTTCCATCATGTCCCGGACGGCGGTTTTGGCAGCTTCCCGGGTTTCGGCGATGATAACGCCCTTGCCCAGAGCCAGGCCGTCGGCCTTGACCACCGTGGGGATGGGGGCGGTGTCCAGATAGGAAAGGGCGGCGTCCATCTGGTCAAACACCGCATATTCGGCGGTGGGGATGCCGTATTTGTGCATCAGGTTCTTGGAAAAGACCTTGCTGCCTTCAATGATGGCGGCGTTGGCCCGGGGGCCGAAGCAGGGGATGCCCTTTTTGGTGAGGGCGTCCACACAGCCCAGAACCAGAGGATCGTCGGGAGCCACTACTGCGTAGTCAATGGCGTTTTCCACGGCGAAGGCGGCGATTTTGTCAATCTCCGTAGCGCCGATGGGGACACAGGTGGCATCTGCTGCAATGCCGCCGTTGCCGGGCAGGGCGTAGATGATTTCCACCTGGGGATTTTTCTTCAGGGAGCGGATGATGGCGTGTTCCCGGCCACCGCCGCCTACAACCAGTAATTTCATAAGCACCTCATTTTCTGTTTATCCAAAAACGCACCGATAGGGGGCAGCCTTTTTGGGGCTGTCCCCTATGAAAAATAGACTCAGTGATGGAAAAGCCGCATTCCGGTGAAGGCCATGACCATGCCGTGCTTGTCGCACTCGGCAATGACCAGGTCGTCCCGGATGGAGCCGCCGGGCTGGGCAACGTACTTGACGCCGGAGGCCCGGGCGCGCTTGATATTGTCGGAGAAGGGGAAGAAGGCGTCGGAACCCAGGGCAACGCCGTCAAAGCCTGCCAGGAAAGTCCGCTTGTCCTCTTCGGTGAGCCGCTCGGGCTGACGGGTGAAGTAGTTCTGCCAGATGCCCTCGGCGCAGACATCTTCCTCGTTGCCATTGATGTAGCCGTCAATGACGTTGTCCCGGTTGGGACGGCTCAGGTCCTCCCGGAAAGGCAGATTCAGGGTTTTGGGATGCTGGCGCAGGAAGAAGGTATCGGCCTTGGAGCCAGCCAGCCGGGTGCAGTGAATCCGGGACTGCTGACCGGCGCCCACACCCACGGCCTGACCGTCATAGGCAAAGCACACGGAGTTGGACTGGGTGTATTTCAGAGTAATCAGGGCCACAATCAGGTCGATTTTGGCGCTTTCCGGCAGGTCCTTGTTTTCGGTGACAATGTTCTCCAGAAGATGGGGGCCGATTTTAAAGTTGTTGCGGCCCTGCTGGAAGGTGATGCCGAAGACCTGCTTGGTCTCCTGCTCCGCAGGAACGTAGCTGGGGTCAATGGCCACCACGTTGTAGCCGCCCTTGCGCTTGGTCTTCAGGATGGCCAGGGCTTCGTCGGTGTATCCCGGGGCGATGACGCCGTCGGAAACTTCCCGGGCGATGAGCTTGGCGGTGGTAACGTCACAGACATCGGACAGGGCCACCCAGTCGCCGAAAGAGCACATCCGGTCGGTGCCTCTTGCCCGGGCGTAGGCGCAGGCCAGAGGGCTCTCGTCCAGCTCCGGAACGTCGTCTACAAAGCAGGCCTTTTTCAGGGTGTCACTGAGGGGCTTGCCCACGGCTGCGGAGGTGGGGGAGACATGTTTGAAAGAGGTAACGGCCACCATGCCGGTGGCTTCCTTCAGTTCCTTCACCAGCTGCCAGGAGTTCAGGGCGTCCAGGAAGTTGATGTAGCCGGGACGGCCGTTGAGGATGGTAATGGGCAGGTCGGAGCCGTCGCTCATGTAGATGCGGGAAGGCTTCTGGTTGGGGTTGCAGCCATATTTCAGGGCAAATTCGTTCATAAAACATTCCTCCCTAAATTATTCTTTGTGTATCAGCCGTGCTTGTTGAGAATCCGCTGCTCGAACTTCCGGGTTTCCAGGTCGGTGTAGCGGACAAACAGGGAAATCTTGTTGTTTTCGTCCAGATTTTCCCACAGTTCCCGGGTAAAGACGTCAATGTCTGCGGGGATGCTCACCCGTTCCGGCTCGCCCTGGAAGGTGGGAATCACAGGATTGCCGTCGCAGACATAGGTGTGCAGGAAGTGGCCCAGACCGGGCAGACCGGGATACTCAAAGGTAAACCGGGTGCAGTCGGTGCCTTCCGGGTCGGCGGATTTGAGGATGGACATCTTGTAGCTGCCGTCAGGGCTCAGCAGGCCGGAAATCCGGGGGGTCCAGTTGGGGCCGTCGTGCTCAAACTTCCGGCTCCGCAGAGCCTGCTCCATGGGAAGGCCCTTTTCCAGGTATTCCCGGATGGTGTCGGTCTGGTCGCCGTTGGTGACGATGAGGCCCCGGCCGAATTCCCGGACGGGATGGTAGATAATCAGGCTGGGGTCTACCATTTTGCTGGGGTCATAGGCTTCCGTGCGGATGCCGTCGGGCTCCTGAATGAATACCCGGTTGCGGCTGTTGACGCTGCGGCCCATGATGAAATAGGCGGCAACGGAGGTTTTGCCGTCCGGGGTCAGGCCCAGCACAATGCCCCGGCCGGGGTAGCTGTTGCCGGAAAGGCGCTGGGCCATGGATTTGACTTCATAGACATTCATGTACAATTGCTCCATTCCTGAGAAAAATCAAAGAGTTTGCAGCTGGGCGCAGACCTGTTCCGCCGCCTGGGGCAGCAGAATCCATTCCGCCTGCTCCATTACCCGGCGCTGGAGGGTTTCCGGGGTGTCTCCCGGGAGAATTTCCACCGCCTTCTGGGCGATGATCTGGCCGCCGTCGGGAATTTCGTTGACAAAATGGACCGTGGCGCCGGTGACCTTCACGCCGTAATCCAGTGCGGCCTGGTGTACCCGCAGCCCGTAGAATCCCGCACCGCAGAAGGAGGGAATCAGGGAGGGGTGGACATTGAGAATCCGCTTGGGATAGCAGCGGGTGAAGTTCTCGGTGAGAATGGTCATAAAGCCTGCCAGGATGATGACCTCAATTCCGTGCTGGGTCAGCAGGGCCTTGAGCTTCTCTTCAAAGGCTTCCTGGGAGCCGCATTCCTTTTTCAGCACCACGGCGGTGGGAATGCCGGCTTTCTTGGCCCGCTCCAGGGCATAGGCACCGGCGTTGTTGGATACCACCAGCACGATTTCACCGCTTTGCAGCACGCCCCCTTGGGCGTCAATCAGGGCCTGGAGATTGGTGCCGCCGCCGGAGACCAGAACGGCAATTTTGGTTTTCACGCCAGAATCACCTTTTCTTCGCTTTCCACAATGGTGCCGACGACGTAGGCATCTTCGCCGTTGTCCTTCAGAATGGACAGGGCCCGCTCAGTCTGGTCTGCGGGCACCACAATGCTCATGCCAACGCCCATGTTGTAGGTGTTGAACATATCCCGCTCAGGGATATTGCCAAACTTTGCAATCAGGTCAAAGATAGGCAGAACCTTAACAGCGGACTTGTCAATCTTAGCGCCCAGCCCGTCGGGGATGGAACGGGGGATGTTCTCGTAGAAGCCGCCGCCGGTGATGTGGCTGATGCCCTTGACGCTGACCTTTTCCAGCAGGGCCAGAACAGGCTTGACGTAAATCTTGGTGGGGGTCAGCAGGGCCTCGGCAATGGTCTTGCCGCCCAGCTCCTCCCGGGGGACGTAAATCTGGGGATTGTTGTTGTCGATGTCAAAGACCTTCCGGCACAGGGAGAAGCCGTTGGA
>DSLFC04101__coassemble_222_pt1 | contig 128457 bp, 123 predicted proteins | sample DSLFC04101__metabat2_low_PE_021 | metagenome-assembled genome bin DSLFC04101 | reverse complement strand
GGAGAACACCGGCCTCAGGAATCGGTGAACCCCCTTGGCGCAAAGTGAACCCCCTGACGCCCAAAGGGGGTTCATTTGTATCACAATTAGGGTCATTTGCCAAAGAAGCACTGCAATTTTGATACAATGTGTATCAGGGTTGCGGTGCTTTTTCTTGCTCTTTTCAGAATAATCTGATAGTATAAAGTAAATCTGGTATTCAGGAGACGGATATGAAAAATCAACGCATTTTATTGCCCTATTTATACGCCCTTATCACCATTGTCTGTACCTTCCTGGTAGGTCAGCTTATCCTGTGGTTTGTACCGGACAACACGAATATCTGGGCTTCCGTGCTGTTCATTTTCATGAATCTGCTGCCGATGCTGGTTGCCTTTGGTTTCGTGCAGATGTCCGGTGAAATGTCTGGAATAGGGCAAATTCTTAAAGCGGCGTTTTCACCGCACGAACGCCGGTATGCCTATGTCACCGCTCTGGCGGTGCCGCTTATCTATTACGGAATATCAGTTTTACTGGGAAATGTGACTTTTACCGGTTCCCCATTTTCGGCCATGATTGCCTATTTCCCCTGGACGCTTTTGCAGGGCGGACTGGAAGAGGTGGGGTGGCGATGGTATCTGCAAACCCATATATCCATAAAGGAAAGTTTTGTGCTGAAAATGCTCGTTATATCCGTCATCTGGTTTATATGGCATTTCCCCATCTATCGTCTGCCGTGGATCACGGCTGGTTCCTCCAATTACCTCATCTTTTTCCTGATGATACTTGGGAACACATTTACCCTGGGTGCAGTAAAAGAATTGTCGCGCGGCTCCATTCCTTGCATTCTCGCCCATATGCTTATAGACACAGCGGCGGTCACCATGCTTGTTGGGAGCAATTTAACAAAAGTAGCTTTGCTTGTCGGCGTGGAAATTATCCTCTCTGTGATTCTGGTAGGCATATTGGGCCGCAGGCAAAAGCAGCAAAGCCAGGTCTGAACCCCCTTAGCGCAAAGTGAACCCCCTAACGCCAAAGGGGGTTCATTTGTATCACAATTAGAGCCATTTTCCAAAAAATGCCACTCCACCAGGAGCGGCATTTTTTTATTATCCAAATGATGTATTAAAGGGTGGTCACCAGGATGTCACCCGGCAAAGGGCAGGGAAGCGGCTAAATATATTCCCGCTTTGCCAGGTCATAGACCCGGTCGGCAATGTGTCTGGCTAGATTCAGGTTGTGCGTTACAGCCAGGATGCCCATATTGGACTGTGCAGCGTGCTTTAAAATGACGTTCCAAATCTGGGCCTGGGTAATGACGTCCAGCATGGTGCTGATCTCATCGCAGATGAGATACTCTGCGCCGCTCATAAGTGCCCGCGCCACACAGAATCGCTGTAATTCTCCGCCGGAGAGCTCCCGGGGAAAGCGGTCCAGCCAGGCCTTTTCAATGCCGAATTCCCCCAGCATTTCCTCGCGGAGGTTACCGCTCTCTTCCAGCACATTTCTGAGCCGCCATCTGGGATTGATGGCTTTTTCGGGATGCTGGCAGATGAGCTGAACGGGACAAATTCCGGTTTTGGGCAGCGGCGCGCCATCCAGAAGAATCTGCCCCTTGGTGGGCTGGCGGTATCCGGACAAAAGCATGGCAAGGGTGGTTTTTCCGTAGCCGCTGGGAGCGAAAAGGGCCAGTTTTTCTCCCCGGTCCAGGCGAAGGCTCTGGTCCTCCAAAATCCATCTCTGCTTCCGGTCGTAGCGGAAGCTGACATTTTTTGCTTCAAGTGGCATGAAAACACCTCACTTCTCCGCCGCGGACCGTTTCCATAGGCGGTACCGATTCCCGGCACTGTGCCGTTGCGTAAGGGCACCTGGGGGCAAAGAGGCAGCCCTTGGGAAGATTTCCTGCATAGGGCTGGAATCCGTCGATGGGCTGGAACCCGTTTTGGGGCAGGGCATGCCAAAGGGCCTTGCTGTAGGGATGCCGCAGGGCCTGGGGACCGGAGCGAAAATCGGCGGCGGGAGCCGTTTCCACAGTGGTGCCCGCGTAGAAAACTGCCACTCGGTCCGCAAACTGGAAGGCCAGGTCAATGTCGTGGGTGATGAGAATGACGGCCTTTCCTTCCTTTGCCATCTCCCGGAACATCTGCAAAGCTTCCAGGGCCTGGTCCAGGCTCATGCCGGGGGTCGGCTCGTCGGCGATGATCAGCTCTGCATCGGAAATAAGTGCCGTGGACACCAGCACCCGCCGGGCCATTCCGCCGGAGAGCTGGAAAGGGTAGAGGTTTTCCGTCTGCTCCGGCAGGGCCAGCCGGCGGAAGAGCCCGCGGCGTTTTTCCGTGGGACGCGGCTTTTTCCAGCCGTCCACTTGTCTCCCCACCTTCATAAGGGGGTCTAAGTAGGCGATGCTTTGCGGAACCAAAGCCACTTCGCTTCCTCGAATCTTCGATTGAAGCTGGGACGTGAGCTGCTGCCCCTTGTAGTGAAGATGCCCTTTTACAGTGGCGTTGTCCGGCAGAATGCCCAGAATGGCCGAGGCCAGAAGACTTTTTCCGGACCCCGAGGACCCGGCTACCGCCACAATTTCCCCGGGCTTTACCGTGAGATGCAGATCCAAAATAACTTGCAGGTCTCGCTGGCCCAGGGCGTGATCATACATCCGAAACGACACGGAAAGGTCGTGAATTTCCAATAAACTTTCAGTTTTTGCGTCCATAGAGCCTCCTTACGCCTGGGCGCTGTAGGGATCGAGAATCATTCTCAGATTGTCCCCCAGCTTGTCAATGAGCAGGACCATGAGCACCAATGTGAGCCCCGGGAATACGGCGGGCCACCACAGTCCTGCCGACAGATATTTCATACTTTCCGCCAGAATGATGCCAATGGCAGGCTGTTCCGGCGGCAGTCCGTAGCCCAGAAACGAGATGGAGGACTCGTGGAGAATCGCGTGGGGGAACATGAGAATCAGGCCCACAAAGAACTGGGGCAGAAGATGAGGAAGCAGATGGTGGGTGAGAATCCAGCCGCTGCTCTTTCCCAGCCGCCGGGATACGGCGATATACTGCTGGCTCCGAAGCTGCATGACCTCTCCCCGTACAAGACGGGCGAAACTGCACCAGTGGGTGCAGGCAATGCCCACGAGAAGCCCTTTGAGCCCCCGTCCCAGGCAGAAGGAAACAAGAATGATGAGAATGGTGTGGGGCACTCCCATGAACAGGTCAATGAGCCAGTTGATGGCGCCGTCCACCTTTTTGGACCCGGTGGCAGCGGCAATGCCGATAACCACGGCTACAACGGCGCTGACCAAGCTTGCCGCAATGCCCACGGTCATGCTGACGGAGAGACCCTTCACCGTGCGCCAGAAAAGGTCCCGGCCCAGGGTGTCGGTGCCGAAGGGATGCTGAAAGCTGGGGGGCAGTTTGGCGTTCTGGAAGCTGGAAGCGATGAATGAATCCGGCACCAATACCCCGGCGGCGTAAATGCTTATGAGAAGCATGGCCATGAAAATGGTGAGAATCAAGGTTTTTGTCCGGCGGTTCATGAATTCACCTCCCGAATCTGGGGATCAATGACCCCGTAGAGAAGGTTGGCAATCAGATTTCCCACGCAGACGAAGAGGGCGGAGAAGATGGTTACGCCAAGAAGCAGGGGCACATCGGAGTTTAAGCCTGCGGCGGCCACGGCGCTTCCCAGCCCGGGATAGCTGAATACGTTCTCCGCCAGCACGGACCCGCCAAAGAGCTCCGCAAAGGAGGCAAACTGCAGCGTCAGAGCCGGAAGCAGTATGTTCCGGATGCCGTGGCGGCGGAGCACGGAAGCAGGGCTTTCGCCCCGGGCCCTTGCAAACAGGACATACTCGCTGTTCAGAACGTCAATCAGCTTCTGCCTGGTGTGCAGGGCGATGCTGGAAAAAGACATGAGGCTTAAGGTGAGGGCAGGAAGGATGAGATGGTGAAGCCGCTGCCAGAAGGTCACATTTTCCGCAAGAACGCCAATGGGACTGGAAAAGCCCACCGGGAACCAGCCCAGGGTGACGGAAAAAACAAGCAGAAGCAGAAGGCCCAGCCAGAAGGTTGGCACGGAGGAGAGAAGGTAGCAGATTTTTTTGAGAATCCGGTCCGGCCAGCGGTCCCGGTACATCCCCATAACACAGCCCAGGGAGAAGCCCAGAAGTCCGGCAAGAACCCAGGCACAGACCATCAGGGCCAGAGAATTGGCAAAACGCTCGCCGATGATCTGGGCCACCGGACGGCGGTAAAGGGCAGATTCTCCCAGGTCACCGTGGAGCAAATTATTGAGCCAGTGAAAATACCGGGTTACCGGAGGCTGATTCACGCCCCAGTATTCCGCAATGGCAGCCCGCCGCTCGGGAGAAACGGCGGTGCCCAGACCCAGAATGTACTGCTGTACCGGGTCAATGGGGGAGGCGCAGATCAGGGCGAAGGCGATGATGCTCACCGCCAGCAAAAGGGAGATGATTTTAAGTCCGTAGGACAAAAAGCTCCGAAACAGTCGGGCAATGGTGTGGTTCATGCAGATATGTCCTCTCTATAATACGCCAAGCAGGGCATACCGACAGCGGTATGCCCCGTATGGAAAGTTAGGCTTCCCAGGACCAGTTTTCCAGGTTCTGAATCAGAGGAATGGAGTGGCCGTGGGGGTGGATGGGCTGGGCGCCGATGGACAGACCATCCCGCACAAAGTAGATGTGGTCCAGATTCACCAGCCACACCCAGGGACACTCTCCCTTCATGGCGGTGCCAGTGGTGCCGTCCCACTGGGCCAGCTTCCAGTTCTCATAGGCGTCTTCCACCGTCAGCGCCTCCAGGGCAGCGGTCATGTAGCTGTCGGTGGCGGCATTCTGATAGCCTTCCGGATTATAGAAGTCGTCCAGGAAAGCGCCTTCACTGCGGTAGAGATAGTAGCTTTCGGAAGGTGTGGCGGCGCCCCAGCCCATGATTACGGCGTCGCAGAACATCCGCTTTGCCAGATCGTCCCAGCTGGTGCCTTCCACGTTCATCTGGATGCCGATGGCTTTTACCTGCTCGGCAGCGGCCATGCCAACGGCCTGGCGGACGGAATCACCGGAGGGGTAAATGGCAGTGAACTCGGCTTTTACGCCGTCCTTTTCCACAATTCCGTCGCCGTCAGAATCTGCCCAGCCGTTTTCGGACAGGAGCTTTTTCGCAAATTCCACGTCGGTGTCAATTTTGACCTGGGGGTTATTCCAGGGCATACCGTCGTTTTCGGAGTAAGCGGGCCGCCCGTAGCCGTTGAGAGCCGCATCGGCAACCAGCTGACGGTCAATGGCATAGGCTATGGCCTGACGGATCTCCTTGTGACAGGTGACGTTATTGCCATAGGGGTAGCCGCCCGGGGTGGTTTTTCCCTCCTCAGGGACCATGGGGAGCGTGATGCCCCGGTTGTCGGCGGAGGTCACGGCCTCTACGTGGTAGCCGGGAATTTGGGTGTTTGCCAGGGTGGCGGCGGAGCAGGCAGCGTCTACCTGTCCGGCCTTTACAGCGGCAAGAGCTGCATCCTCTGTCATAAAGACGATGGTCACATTTTTGATGGCAGGCACGCCGCCGTAGTAATTTTCATTTGCTTTGAGAATCAGCTGCTCCTGCTGCTTCCACTCCACAAACTGGTAAGGGCCGGATCCAACGGCGGGATTCACACCATAGGTTTCGGGGTCGTAGGCGTGCTCCGGCACAATGCCGATGGAGGCAATGGTGTTTAGAAAGGAGGAAATGGGCTGCTTCAGGGTGATGCACACGGTAAAATCGTCTGTTTTCTCTGCCTTGTCTGCATAGGCCAGGTCCGCAGATGTCTGGTCGGCGATACATTTGTTGATGGTAAAGACTACATCGTCGGCGGTGACCTGCTCGCCGTCATTAAAGTAAGCGTCCTGACGCAGATGGAAGGTGTAGGTGAGGCCATCCTCGGAAAGGCTGTAATCCGTGGCAAGGTCCCCTTCAAAGGTCATGTCGGCAGTGTACTTAATGAGGGTAGACTGTAAAATGGGCGCGTTGCCGTGGCCCCAGCCCTTGGTGGGGTCCAGGGTGTCCATCTCCGTGGAAATGGCGATGACCACGCTGTCCCGGTTCCGGGGCGCTTGGGCAGAACTTTGCTGATTCCCGCAGGCGGAAAAGCTCAGCATGAGCCCGGCGATAAGAGCCAGCGCTGTGATTTTGTGCAGTTTCATGGAATTCGCTCCTAATTTATTGATTTGCACCATCTTATCAGAAAATGTCCCCGGACGGAAGCCCCCCTGGGGGATAAAAAATGCCGTCCGAACGAAAAATCCGGACGGCAATTTGGAAAAGTCAATCGAAGACGTACATTCCGAAAAAGGGCAGAAGTCCCGGCCCGCAGTCATAGTCCATGCCGCAGACGTCAGCCAGCTTTTTGACGAAAATGCAGTAGGCGGACATACAGGAGAACTGAAATTCCGGGAACCGGCATTTTTCGCCCTGGGTCATGGCACAGGGGGAACACAGAGAGCATCCGCTGACGCCTACCAGAAAGCCGTTCAATCCCGCTTCCCGGAGCTTTTTTGCCAGACGGATCTGCCCGGCATTGTGAGAGCCCTTGGCCTGCTTGATGGCAGGCTTGTCAGTATAGTCGGAGATCTCCCAGATGGTTTGCAGAACCAGGGCCTTTTTGCGGGAAGTAACCCGATGCTTCATTTCTTCGGGGGTGCCGCAGGCAGGAGGGCAGGCGTAGTTCACGCCGTACATCCCGCAGATATTTTCCTCGCAGTATGGCCGGAAGCTGGGGTCAAAGACGATTTTGTCCGTATCCACCATCGCCGCTGCGGCAAAGCCTTCTTCATAGGCAAGGGCCAGAATTTCTGCTTCTGTCATAGAACTGCCTCCTTAGGGACACTGAATTTATGAGCTATTTTATCACGTATCCCCATAAAAAGCAACTGCCATTATGTTTCCGGTTGCACTGTGGCGAAAACGGTGGTATAATCCCTAACCGAAAGGGGAAAAGACCATGGACGTTCAAAAGCTTTACATTTCCACCATTGACCCCAACGCCCGGTTCATCGCAAGAAAGTATGACCTGGGACTGGAAATTGCGGATTTTTGCTATGCCTACAATATGGATGAGGGCTTTTGCCAAATGGACGCCCTGGTCCGGAAAAAGCTGGAAGGCATCCGGCGGCGACTGTTCCATGGGCCCTTCAGCGAGCTCTTCCCCTGTGCCATCGACCTCAAAGCCCGGGCTCTGGCGGCGGACCGCTTTCGGCAGGCAATTTTTCTGGCGGCAGGTTATGGCGCCAAAAACATCGTTCTCCACGGGGGCTTTCTTCCCTGTGGCTATTTCCCCCAGTGGTATGTGGAGCAGTCCATTCTGTTTTGGAAAGGGTTTCTGGCGGATATGCCGGAGGACGTCTCCATTTTCCTGGAAAACGTTCTGGAGCCGGAGCCGGAAATGCTACGGGATATCGTGGAGGCAGTAGGGGATGCTCGGCTGGGCCTTTGCCTGGACATTGGACATGCCAATGTTTACGGAAAGAGAAGCCTGGAAGACTGGCTTTCCTGCTGCGGTCCCTATCTGAAGCACGTTCACATTCACAATAACGATGGTACCCGGGATACCCATGGCGACCTGATGACGGGAACCATTCCCATAAAACCGTTCCTGGACCGCCTCCGGGAGGAGTGCCCGGAGGCTACGGTTACTCTGGAAATTTCGGAAGCAGAGGCTTCCGTAGAATGGCTGTTGGAGGCATGATATATGGAAGAAAAACTGCAAAAACTGCTGCAGAACATCCTCCCGGCGGATAAAGCCGCCATGGAGGAAGCCGGCCGACGTCAGGCTCAGCTGGCCAAGCCCCCCGGAAGTCTTGGGAGACTGGAAGACCTGTCCATTCAGCTGGCAGGCATTACGGGAAAGGTCCATAACCATATGGACAAAAAGCACCTTCTGGTATTTGCTGCCGACAACGGCGTGATTGTAGAGGGCGTATCCTGCTCACCCCAGTCTGTGACGCTGATGCAGACCATCAACCTCACCCGGGCTAAGACGGGCGCCAGCGTCCTGGCAAAGCATTTTGGTGTGGACATCACCGTCTGCGATGTGGGTGTCAACGCCGTTATTGAAGACCCAAGGGTTCTGAATAAGAAAATTGCCTTCGGCACGAAAAATATGGCAGTGGGTCCCGCCATGACCCGTGACCAGGCCCTGACGGCTATTTTAACGGGAGCGGAACTTGCCATGGACACGAAAGCCGATGTCATCGGCATCGGCGAAATGGGCATTGGCAACACCACCACTTCGTCTGCTGTTTTGTCGGTGCTTCTGGACGTGGACGCCGAGGCCGTCACAGGCCGCGGCGGCGGTGTCATCGACGACAGCTTCCGAAAGAAAAAGGAGGTCATCCGGCAGGCCATTGCGGTGAGTCGTCCGGACCCCAACGACGTGGTGGATGTCCTGGCGAAGGTGGGCGGATTTGACGTTGCCGCCATGTGCGGCGGATTCCTGGGATGTGCCGCCACCCATCGGCCCGGGGTCATTGACGGCTTCATTTCCGCAGTGGCGGCTCTGTGCGCCGTGCGCCTGTGTCCCCAGGTCCGGGATTACCTGGTTCCCAGCCATGCCTCCTATGAAATTGGCTACCGACTTGCCATGGAGGCCATGGGCTTGGAGCCTATGCTTCTTTTGGGAATGCGTCTGGGAGAAGGAAGCGGCTGTCCCATTGCTTTTCAGGTTCTCGAAGCTGCCTGCGCCATTATCAACAATATGGCGACCTTCGACCAGGCTGGCATTGACGACGGCTACCTGGAGGAAATTCGCAAGGGAGACAAGTTCTCCGTGGAGGGTGCCAAGTGACGATTTTTATTTCCGGCGGAGCCAAAAACGGCAAATCCACCCTGGCCCAAAACATGGCTGTGAAGCTTTCGGAGGGCGGGAAGCATTACTACATCGCCACAATGATCCCCGTGGACGAAGAGGACCGGGAACGCATTCGCCGCCACATCGCCGACCGGGACGGCCTTGGTTTTGAGACCATAGAGTGTCCCCGAAACATTCTGAATTGCCTGAAACTGGGGGACCCAGAGGGTACCTTCCTTTTGGACAGCGCAACGGCGCTTTTTATGAACGAGCTCTTCCGGCAGGAGAGAAACTACGAAATGGACCCGGAAGCCCCAGACCGCTGCGTGCAGGAGCTGTGCGAATTTGTGCGCTCGGTAAAAAATGCCGTTATCGTCAGCGACGGCATCTACTCCGATGCCCAGAAATTTGATGAGAGTACGGAAGTTTACCGCCGGGGCCTGGCCAGAATCGACCGGGCGCTGGCTGGGGCCTGCGACACGGTGGTGGAGGCATCCGCAGGGGTGCCTACTGTCCACAAAGGAGCGCTGCCTCTATGAAAACCTATTTTCATGCCTTTGCCATGTGCCAGAGTATGTTCTGTGCCATTCCCAGCCCCTGGAAAATATGGGACCAGGAGGCAAGGGACAAAATGCTGCTGTGCCTGCCTTTGGTGGGTCTGGAAATGGGACTTATCTGGGCCGCCGTTGTCTGGCTTTCCCAGAGACTGGGCTTTCCCCATGCTGCCGAGGCCCTGATTCTCGCTGTCTATCCCTTCTTTGTCACGGGGTACATACATTTGGACGGCTTTATGGATGTCACCGACGCGGTGCGGTCCTATCGGGACCTGGAACGCCGCCGGGAGATTTTGAAGGACTCCCATGTGGGCTCCTTCGCCGTTATCAGCCTGTGCCTTTTGGTCATCAGCCAATTTGCCTTCTTTTATGCCGGGGAAGGAGACTACAAAATCCTGATTTTCCTGCCGGCTGTGAGCCGCTGCTGCTCGGCGCTGGCGGTGACTGTCCTTCCGGCAATGTCCACCAGCCAGTATGCGGAGCAGAAAAAGCCCAAGTCCCACGTTGCGGCGATTCTGCTGATGATGGTTCTTTTTACGCTGGCAGGGTTTGTAACTTGCGGAAAATACGGCTTTGCACTTCTGGGATGCTTGGCGGGCTATGGCCTGGCTCTGCACCGCGCCTATGGGTCCCTGGAGGGGATGAACGGCGACATCGCCGGATACAGCCTTACCATTTCAGAGCTATGCGGCGTCATTGTCTGGGCGCTTATTTAGGAGGGAACTTATGATACTCATTATCGGCGGCGCCTACCAAGGCAAGCTGGACTATGCAAAGACCATCCGAAACCTTTCGGAAAATGATATTTTTACCTGTACGGACGGGGAAATCTCCTTTGAAAAACCTTGTATTCGCCACATTGAGGACTTTTGTCTGCACTGCGTGCAAAAAGGCATAGAGCCCTTGGATTATTTTGCCGCCCATCGGGAGGCGTGGCAGAACAGCATTCTGATTTGCCGGGACATTTTCTGCGGCGTTGTGCCTGTTGACCCTGTGGACCGGGAGTGGCGGCAGGCCACGGCCCGGCTGTGCCAGTACCTGTCTCGGGAGGCTTTCCAGGTCAGCCGGATTTTCTGCGGATTGGAGCAGAGGCTGAAATGACCATCTATCTCATCCGCCATGGCCGCACCGAGGCAAACGACCGCCATCTCTACTGCGGAAGCACGGATTTGCCCCTTTCCCGGGAAGGCGCGGAAGAACTGAGAACCCTGCACTATTCCTGCCAGGACTCCATATTTCTCACCAGCGGCATGAGACGGACAGAGGAAACATTAAAAATCCTCTTCGGCTCCGTGCCGCATCAAACAGACCCCCGGTTCCGGGAGGTGGACTTTGGCGTCTTTGAAATGAAAAGCTACGAAACGCTGAAAAATGACCCAGCTTATCAAGCATGGCTCACCGGGAACAATGAAGAGAACATCCCCCCAAAAGGAGAGAGCGGCGCCCAGATGACGCACCGGGTCCTTGGGGCATTCTCCGACATTCAAAATGCCGGGGCGGATATGGTCCTTGTGACCCACGGCGGCGTGATTGCGGCAATCATGGCCCATCTCTTCCCGGAGGAAAGGAAAAACCGCTACCAGTGGCAGCCGAAACCCGGCCATGGCTACGAAATTTCCGGCGGCACATACCGACCCATCCCATAGAAAAAAGGCGCAAGCAAGTTCGCTTGCGTCTTTAAAACTGTCGAAAAATCCCTGTGGGCTTTTCCGACAAACTTTGGCAGCCTGCTGCGCGCATAATTTGTCCCCCATTGGGGGGACAAATTCCACACTTGCAGTCTGAGAAGTATTTTCCGCCAGGTACACGCCCCGGCGGAAAATTTTTATGACATTATTTGCCGCCTTAGGCGGCAAACTCTGCGAGGCTTTTTATCAGTCGATAAAGCCTGGTGTGGAGAGATAGTGGTCGCCGCCGTCGGGAAGCAGGGCTACAATGGTTTTGCCTGCATTTTCCGGCCGCTTTGCCAATTCCATGGCGGCCCAAAGGGAAGCGCCCGAGGAGATACCCACGAATACGCCTTCAATTCTGGCAATTTTCTTTGCCGCAGCATAGGCATCCTCGTCGGTGACAGCCAGAATTTCGTCGCAGACCGTGACATCCAGCACCTCCGGTACAAAGCCCGCGCCGATGCCCTGAATTTTGTGGGGTCCGGAAGTCCTCTTTGTGAGAACCGGAGATGCGGCAGGCTCTACGCCCACAACCTTGACATTGGGGTTTCTGCTCTTGAGATAGGACCCGGTGCCTGTGATGGTTCCTCCGGTGCCGATGCCCGCGACAAAAATATCCACATTCCCATCGGTATCCGCCCAGATCTCCGGTCCGGTGGTGGCCTTGTGAACAGCAGGGTTGGCGGGATTTACGAACTGTCCGGCGATGATGCTGCCGGGAATCTCCTTTTGCAATACCTCGGCCCTGGCGATGGCCCCGGACATTCCCAGCTTGCCCTCTGTAAGCACAAGCTCGGCTCCATAGGCCTTCATGAGAAGCCGCCGCTCTATGCTCATGGTATCCGGCATGACAATGATGACGCGATAGCCTCTGGCGGCGGCAACGGCTGCAAGGCCGATGCCTGTGTTGCCGGAGGTGGGCTCAATGATGACGCTGCCGGGTTTCAGCTTTCCTTCCGCCTCAGCGGTGTCGATCATGGCTTTGCCTACCCGGTCTTTCACAGACCCGGCGGGGTTAAAGTACTCGAGCTTTACCAAAACCCGGGCTCCCAAGCCCTCGGCTTTCCGAAGCCGGGGCACTTCCAGCAGGGGGGTATTGCCGATCAGCTGGTCGGCGGATGAATAGATTTTGCCCATGGCGCATTCCTCCTAGCATTAGATGCCTCTATTATACCGTCGGCTGCACCGGAAATCAATGAAATTATGAGATTCAACCCATGGTTGAATTTCCGTAAAAGCAAAGTTGAGGACAGATTCAACCAACATTATATGAACATTGGCCTGGGATTGTGGTATAGTGGCCCCATGTGAAAGGAGAGAGAAAGATGCAGAAAAAACTCTGGAACAAGGACTTCATTCTGATGCTCCAAGGGGGAACCGTCAGCGGCCTGGGAGACCTTCTGTACAGCGTGGCCATTGGCTTCTGGGTCTATGAAATGACCGGGTCCAATACCCTTGTCATGTCCTCTATTTCCATGTTCATGACTATGATCGTCATGCCATTCAGCGGCACCATCATCGATAAGTGTAACCGCAAAGCCATTATCGTGGGCATGGATGTCCTTCGGGGTGTTATCATGCTGGTGGTCGGTGCCCTGGCCCTTGTAGGAAAGCTCAGCGTTGGCGTGGTGCTCCTGGCGGCGTTCCTGGCCTCGGGATGCTCGGTGTTTTTCAGCCCCGCTGTGTCCACGCTTATGATTGACATCATTCCTCATAACGATATGATTCGGGGACAGTCGATTTTCTCCGGCGTTCAGACCTTTGTGAACCTGGTGGGAAAAGCCCTCAGCGGCGCCTTGGTTGCCTTCTGCGGGGTGCCGCTCATCATCACCCTCAACGGCGTGTCCTATTTGATTTCAGCCGTGACCGAAATGTTTATCACCGTGCCGAAGACCAAACACCAGGGCGAGGCAGTGACCCTTCGGGGGGTATTTTCCGATTTCGGCAATGGACTCAAAGCCATTGGAAAGAACCCTTTTCTGCGGATGGGCATTCCCTGCTGCCTGATGACGAACCTGCTGTGCGCCGGTGTTGGCTCTCTCATACTCCCTTTTGTCATGGAAAAGGGCTTTACCGTGGATATGTATGGGTATCTTATGGCAGTACAGACAGCGGCGTCTTTTGTGTGCGTCAGTTTGCTGGGAATCATTCGGCTGACACCGAAACAGCGATTTTTTGCTCTAAGCGCCGGATTTCTGATGGATATCGTTTTTTGTGTTCTGTATTTTTCTGCCAAGAATTTTACCTTACTCTGCGTACTGGCGTTTATCGCCAATTTTGGAAACACTCTGGGCAACGGCATTTTCAGCGCCTCTTTGTCCCTTGCTCTGCCGGAGGATAACCGGGGCGGCATCCTTGGCCTGTTCAGTGCGGGGGGTATCGGAGGTATCGCTTTGTCCGCTGTGATTTACGGCATTTTCTGCGACATCTTCCCGGTCTATCTGGTGTTCATCGTTGGAACCCTTCTGAGCGCCGCCCCTTTGATGCTCATGTGCGTTCATAAAGCCACTCGGGAATTTATTATGGAACACTGAAAAACCTTTACTTTTGCGCCCCAAAGCGTTATGATAAAAGAAAAACGGAGGGGATATCCATGTTCCAGGAAAAGAAAATGTACTACGAAAAGCGCGCCCAGGTGCTCCTGAAAAATCTCCGGGGCCGTCGATTCGAGGCGTACTACTGTGACAATAAGGAAGACGCATTGAAAAAGGCGCTGGAGCTGATTCCCAAGGGAGCCAGCATCAGCTGGGGCGGCGCTGCCTCCGCCCGGGAGATCGGCCTGATGGACGCTGTAAAACATGGGGAGTATCGGGTCCTGGACCGGGACACTGCCGAATCTCCGGAAGAAAAGGCCCGGCTCATGAAGCAGGCCCAGCTCTGCGATGTGTTCCTCTGCGGCGCCAACGCCTTGAGCCTGGACGGGCAAATGGTGAATATCGACGGCGTGGGCAACCGGGTGGCAGCCATTGCCTATGGCCCTGAAACCGTTCTGGTCATTGCGGGCATGAATAAGGTCGTGGATACCCTGGAAGACGCAGTTCGGCGGGCCCGCACCGTGGCGGCGCCCATCAACAAGCAGCGTTTCCCCACCCAGACCCCCTGCCACGTGACAGGCTCCTGCGCCAACTGCCATGGGGACGACTGCATCTGCAACGAAGTTCTCATTACCCGGGGAACCCGGGTTCCCGGAAGAATTAAGTTCATCCTCGTAGGCGAGGATCTGGGCTTCTGAACAAGGAAAATCCGCCAGCTTTTGGGCTGGCGGATTTTTTACTGCCGATAGACGACTTCGGTGGTTTCATCAGGGGTTCCGGCAAAGAATTTTTGCAGATTCCCCACGGTAATGGCGGCAATGTTGTCCAGAGCTTCGTTTGTGAGATAGGCCTGGTGGGAAGTGACCAGGACGTTTGGCATGGAAATAAGGCGCACCAGCTTGTCGTCCTGCAGAATGTGCCCGGAGCGGTCCTCGTAGAAAATGTCACTTTCCTCCTCATAGACGTCCAGGCAGGCGGCGCCAACCTGCTTTTCCTTGATGCCGGCAATCAGGTCCTCGGTATTCACCAGAGCGCCTCGGGAGGTGTTCAGAATGGTGACGCCTTTTTTCATCAGGGAAATGGAGTCGGCATTGATGAGGTGTCTGGTCTCCGGGGTCAGAGGGCAGTGGAGGGAGATGATATCGGATTCCCGAAAAATCTCCGGAAGGGAGACGTAATGAAGGCCTGTGCCATTGTCCGGAATTTTGTCGTAGGCTAAGACGTGCATTCCAAAGCCCTGACAGATCTCTGCAAAGGGCCTGCCGATCTTTCCTGTGCCAATGACGCCGACGGTTTTCCCGTAAAGGTCAAAGCCCACCATTCCCCGAAGGCTGAAATTAAAGTCCCGGGTGCGGATATAGGCCTTGTGGGTCCGGCGGTTGATGGTCAGAAGCATGGCCATGGCATACTCTGCCACGGCATGGGGAGAGTAGGCGGGGACCCGGAATACCCGGAGTTTGCCCCGACAGGCGCTCATGTCCACATTGTTGAAGCCCGCACACCGCAGAGCAATCACTTTTACACCCAGGGCATGGAGCTTTCCCACAACGGCGGCATTGACCGTATCGTTGACGAACACACACACCGCCTCGAATCCGGCAGCCAAAGAGACGGTGTCCTCGTCCAGCTTGGTTTCCAGATATTTGATCTCAATGCCGGCGGTGGCAGCATAGTGATCAAACCCGGGCTTATCATAGGATTTCGCATCAAAAAACGCAACTTTCAAGAAATTTCCTCCTGTAAATTCATTTGCCGACAGGATAGTTTGCCCGGAATTTGGAAAAAAACTTGCACTTTTGCATTTCCGGTGATATAATTTGGAAAACAAGACGGAGGACAGTGTATGTATAAAAAAATTCTCGCCCTGGTAACCAAATACTGGGACGTTCTTTCTTATCTCTTCTTCGGCGGCCTGACCACTGTGGTCAGCTTTGCCATTTATTTTTTCCTGCAATCCGGTATGCATTTATCAGGCACCATCAGCAATATCATTTCCTGGGTGGGCGCCGTGGCCTTTGCTTTTTTGACCAACAAACCATGGGTGTTTAAAAGCCACGACTGGTCTATGAAAACCACTCTGCCTGAGCTTTCCAAGTTTGTCAGCTGCCGTGTGGCTTCCGGCGTCATGGAGACTGGGATTATTATGGTCACCGTGGATATCCTTGGCTGGAACAGCATGGTCTGGAAGCTCATAGCCAGTGTCCTGGTGGTCATTGCCAACTACTTCGGCAGCAAGTTCTTGGTTTTCCGCCGGAAATAAAGAGGTATTCCGCCGAAAGGCGGAATATTATTTTAGGCGGATCTGTGGATAATTTACAAAAAGTTCCCATGTCTGTGTGGGGGCGTGATATAATGGTATTATAAAAAATTCTGTCTGGGGATGGGACTATGTCGTTTGTGGAATTTGAAAACGTAGGAAAGACCTATCATGCAGGTGAGGTGGATATCAACGCCCTTCATGATACCACTTTTTCCGTGGAAAAAGGGGAGCTGGTGGTCATCGTCGGCCCTTCCGGCGCGGGAAAAACCACACTTTTGAATATTCTCGGCGGCATGGATACCTTGACGACTGGAAAAGTGACCTTGGACGGCCGGGAGATTTCCGCTATGACGCGGAGCCAGCTGACGGAGTACCGCCGCTATGACGTTGGCTTTGTGTTCCAATTTTATAACCTCATCGGCAATTTAACGGCCCTTGAAAATGTGGAGCTGGCCAATCAGATTTGCAAGAACCCCCTGGATGCATCTCAGGTCCTCGACGATGTTGGCCTGTCCTCCCGGAAAAAGAACTTTCCCAGCCAGCTCTCCGGCGGCGAGCAGCAGAGAGTGGCCATTGCCCGGGCCCTGGCGAAAAACCCCAAGCTCCTGCTCTGCGATGAACCCACTGGCGCCTTGGACTATCAGACAGGCAAGGCCATCCTGAAACTGCTTCAGGACACGGGCCGCCGCACAGGCATGACCATCATTATCATCACTCACAACGGAGCGCTCACCGCCATGGCGGACCGGGTCATTCGAGTCCGCAGCGGAACGGTGGTGTCCGTGGAAAAGAATGAACATCCAATGGATATTTCGGAGATTGAATGGTGAAAAAGCGAAATGCAATGCGGACGAATCTGACCCGTTCCATAAAAAAGTCCCTGGGAAGGTACATCGCCATTGCCATGATCATTGCTCTGGGCGCCTGTATTTTTGTGGGCCTCAAAATGACCAAAACGGACATGGTGGCCACTGGTCAGACTTATACCGACGCGCAGAATCTCTTTGACCTGCGTCTGGCCAGCTCCTATGGCTGGGGACGGGAGCAGGTGGAAGAAGTGCGCCAAATTCCCGGCCTTTCCGAGGTGGAGGGGATATTCTACGCGGATTATATTGTGGGCCGCGCCGATGGGGAAGACGCCGTTTTCCGGTTCTATACCATTCCCAAAACCATTGATAAACTGGTCCTGCTGGAAGGCCGCTGGCCGGAAAATGCCGGAGAGTGCCTTCTTAATGGCTTCCACGCTACCTCTGCGGATATCGGAACGGAGACTGTCATTTCCGATGCCAATGAGGAAGACAGCCTGGAAAGCCTCACGCAGAAGACCTTCACCGTGGTGGGCCTTGTAAGCTCGCCGCTGTACATGGACATGAATCTTGGCAGCACCTCCGTAGGCGGCGGTTCCATCGACAACGTCGTGTTTGTCCCGGAAGAAGCTGTGGATGCAGACTACTATACGGAAATTCACGTGACCCTGCCCGGGGACTATAAGATTTATACCAAAGCCTATAATGACGCCATGGATGCAGCTGCCGAGAAGCTGGAACCTGAAATTCAGCCTCTAGCCCGGGAACGCCTCCAAAAAGTCCGCCAGGAGGCGGAGGAAAGCTACCAGGACGGCTGGGAGGAATATCAGGACGGCGCAAAGACGTATTATGACGGTGTTCACGAAGCCTATGACGAGCTGCGGGATGCCTATTGGAAGCTGAAAAACGGCGAACAGGAGATTGCCGACAACGAGAAATCCCTCAAAGACGGAGAGCTGCAGCTGCAGATGGGCAGGATTCAGCTGCTGCAGGGCAAGATTACGCTGGAAAATTCCAAGAAAGCCCTGAACGACGGAAAAACCAAGGCAATCACCGAGATTTCCGCAGCCATGGAGGAGATGACGCAGCAGCTCCAATCTCTGGCAGATGACGCCCAGACCATCGCCTTGGAGCTGACGCAGGTAAGTACAGAACTGGCAGAGGTGGACCTTCAAATCCAGCAGATTGAAAGTCCCCTGCAGATGATGGATTCCAGCATTGCCCTTCTGGATGCCCAGATTGAAAATACCCAGATTCAAATTGAAAACGTTGAGAACCTCCTTTTGGAGAACCCTGAGGACCCGGTGCTGCTTCTTCAGCTGGCCGGCCTGAAAGCGAGCCTGGAAAGCGCGCAAGCAAACCGGAGCGATTTGGTGACTCAGCGGGATGAATACGTCAAGGCCAACCAGGATGCTCTGGATGGCCTCTACGCCCGGAAAACGGAGCTGGAGGCCCAGAAAGCAGACCTGGAATGGCAGAAAAACCAGCTGGAAGACGAGGTTTCAGGTCTCGAAGCCATGATTCAGGATTCTTCATCTCAGCTTTCGGATATGCTGGCCCAGTTCCTTGCCGCCGAGAACCAAATCAAAGCCGGTGAAGCACAGCTTGCGGCTTCCGAAGCCACCCTGGACATGAATGAGAAGAAAATTGAACTTGGGTGGGAGGAACTGGAAAAGGCAAAGCAGGAGATTGCCGACGGCTGGAAAGAATATGAGGACGGCAAAGCCGAAGCCGAAAAGGAGCTGCGGGAGGGCCGACAGGAACTGGATGAAGCCCGTCTGGAACTGCAGGACGCCAGAGAGACCATCGACGGCATGACGGAAAACACCCTGCATATTTTGGACAGAAACACCAATATCGGCTACGCGTCCCTGGACAGCAGCTCCGATATTGTGGAAGGCGTGTCCCGGGTGTTCCCGGCGTTTTTCCTGCTGGTTGCCGCACTGGTCTGTATCACCACCATGACCCGCATGGTGGACGAGGAGCGCACCCAGATTGGAACACTGAAAGCCCTGGGTTACAGCAACGCTGCCATTGTGAGCAAATACCTCTTCTACGCCGGCAGCAGCGCCATTTTGGGTTGCGGCCTGGGCGTGGTGGCAGGAAGTGTGGTTTTCCCCATTATCCTTTGGGAAGCTTATAAAATCATGCTCTTTGTCCAGGACTCCATTGTTCTGACCTTCGACCTTCCGCTTTGCTTTGCGGTGATTTTCATGTACACCGCGGTGGAGCTGGGGGTGACCTGGTACTGCTGCCATCACACCCTGAAGGAGGTCCCGGCGGAGCTGATTCGGCCCAAGGCCCCCACAGCCGGAAAATCGCTTATTTTTGAAAAGTTCCGTCTCTGGAACAAGGTCAGCTTCCTGAATAAGGTCACTATCCGGAACATTTTCCGCTATCACCAGCGGCTTGCCATGATGCTGGTGGGCATTGGCGGCTGTACAGCCCTGCTGCTCACAGGTTTCGGCCTCCGTGACTCCATCATGCACATTGTGGACTTCCAGTTTGAGGATGTCACCACCTACGATATGGAGGTATACTTCACCAAGGGACAGACGGAAGCCGACCAAGCGCGTTTTGAGCGGAAAGTTGCCCCATATGCCCAGGATGTCCTCTTCTTCCATCAATCCAGCGTGGAGCTGAGCTTTGAAGAGAACCTTCAGGAGATTTACCTTCTCAGTGCAGGGAATGATTTGACCAACTTCATTGACCTGCATGACCGCTATTCTCGGGTTTCTCTGCCTGGCAGGGGAGAGGTGGTCCTGTCCTCCGGCGTTGCCAAGGCCATGGGCGTTCGGGCAGGAGACCGTGTCACTCTGCGGGACCCGGATATGCGGACTCTGGAATTGACGGTTTCCGGCGTCTACTATAATTACGTCTATAACTACGCTATCGTGTCACCGGAAACCATAGCGGAAGCCTGGGGCCAGGAGCCGGAGCTGCAAATGGCCTACGTCCGGACCGCCGAAGGAAGAGACGTCCATGAGGTCAGCGCCGAGGTATCCGGTCTGCAGGATGTCATGAACGTATCCGTCAGTGAGGACGAAGCGGACATGGTCCGCAATATGATGGATGCGCTGAATCTGGTTGTGGTGGTTATCGTGTTCTGCGCGGCGCTGCTGGCGGGTACGGTGCTCTATAACCTGACAAACATCAATATCAACGAGCGCATCCGGGAAATTGCCACCATCAAGGTTCTGGGCTTCAACGCTTTGGAAACGGCGCTGTATATCTTCAAGGAAAATCTGAGCCTCAGCGTTATGGGCACCCTTATCGGTATGCTCTTCGGAAAACTCCTTCTGGATTTTGTCATGAGCCAGATAAAGATCAACATGGTCTGGTTCCTGGGACGGGCGCTTCCCGTGTCCTATGTGCTGTCCGTGGTCATCACCCTGGCCATGGCGGTGATAGTGGACTTTGTCTTCTACTTCCGGTTGGAAAAGATCAATATGGCAGAGGCCCTCAAGTCCGTAGAATAAAAGAAAGCGGTCACTGGAGAACCAGTGACCGCTTGGCTTTTTTATAAATTAACAACATTCTGCGGTTTTCCTGCCAGATAGCAGCGGATGTTTTCCACCACGCAGTCCAGAAGCCGCTGGCGGCTCTCCACCGGAGCCCAGGCGATATGGGGCGTGATGATACAGTTGGGAGCAGTAAGCAGAGGACAGTCCGGCTCCATGGGCTCCTTTGCTACCACATCTACCGCCGCCCCCCGGAGCTTCCCTGCAGCCAGCGCCTGAGCCAGTGCAGCTTCGTCTACCAGGGGGCCCCGGGCGGTGTTCAGAAGAATGGCCCCGTCTTTCATTCTGCTCAGAAAATCCGCATTTACCAGTTTTTCCGTCTGAGGCGAGAGGGGACAGTGGAGAGAGACCACATCCGACATCCTCAGAAGTGTGTTAAGGTCTGTATATTCGCCAATGGAACGTCCGTCTTCACACTGACTGCGATTGTAGGCGAGAACCTTCATCCCGAAGGCATTGGCCAGGGCGCCCACTGCCCGGCCAATACGGCCAAAGCCAATAATGCCCATGGTTTTTCCGGCCAGCTCCATTTGGGGCGTCAGCCAGTAGCAGAAAGTCTCGCGATTGATCCACTCCCCACGATGAACGGAATCGTTATGGAGCCCAATGTGGTGACACAGCTCCAGCAGAAGCCCCATGGTGAACTGGGCCACTGCCGCCGTGCCGTAGGAGGGCACATTGGTCACGAGAATGCCGTGCTCCTTACAGGCCGCGCAGTCCACAACATTGTATCCTGTGGCCTGGACGCAGATGAGCTTCAGATTGAGGCAGGATTCCACCACATGCCGGGTGATGGGGACCTTGTTCACCAGAATGATTTCGCTGTCTGCAATGCGGGCGATGGCTTCCGCTTCGCTGTCGGTCCCTTCGTACATGGTCACATCGCCAAATTGGCTGATGCAGTCATAGCTAAGGTCCCCGGGGTTGAGGCCCCGGCCGTCCAAAATCACAATTTTCATAAGATTTCCTCCTTCCGCTTGCAAAGCGGGTGGTTTTCTGGTAGGATAGGGAAAAAGAATGCGAGGCAATTATGGATTTTCTATATTTGGATGAAGATATTGCGGTCTGTGTGAAGCCCGCCCGGGTTCTGTCCACTGACGAGCCGGGAGGACTGCCGGAGCTGGTACGTGACGCGCTGGGAGACCCAAAGGCAGACGTCCGCACAGTCCACCGCCTGGACCGGGTGGTCAGCGGCCTTATGGTCCTGGCCAGAAATGGCAGGGCTGCTTCAGAGCTGTCCCGCCAAATCCGGGAGGACCTGTTTCAAAAGGAGTATTTGGCAGTGATTCATGGCTGTCCAGGGGACCCCAGCGGCACCCTTAGGGACCTTCTCTTCCGGGACAAGGCCCGGCGCATGACCATGGTTGCAAACGAGCCGGGAAAAGGGGTCCAGGAGGCAATCCTGGATTATCAGGTTCTGAACCGGACAGAGGAGATGGCACGGGTGAAAATCCGGCTGAGAACAGGAAGAACCCACCAAATCCGGGTCCAGTTTTCCAGCCGGGGCTGGCCCCTGGTAGGGGAGCGGAAGTACGCCACCCTGGAAGACCCCTGTGAGATTGCCCTGTGGTCTTATAAAATCGGATTTTTCCACCCCACAACAGGCCAATGGGTGGAATTTTCCCAGGAGCCGCCAAACACCTATCCCTGGACCCAAGTTTAATTTGCTCCACTGAAAAAGGAGGCCAATATGGCACACTACGATTTCTTTCAGAACCGGGACTGCGAGTACTTTCCCTGCCATCATGGCGCGGACCCGGAAACCTTCAGCTGCTTGTTTTGTTACTGTCCTCTGTACTGCCTGGGTGAAAACTGCGGCGGCAGCTTCACCTATACGGAGAAGGGCATAAAGGACTGCTCAAACTGTCTGCGTCCCCACCGCCGGGAATGCTACGATGCCATCTGTGAGAAAATGAAGGACGTCATCGCTTTGACCAAACGGAAGGGATGATAAATTGGGGCCGGGCGATTTGCCTGGCCCCAATTCTGTCAGAAAAGCTGAACGGTAAAGGAAAGTGTAATGTCCTTTTCACCGGAGACGTGGTATTGTTCTTCCACATCCGCACCCCAGGAGTCGATGCCGCCTACACCGCGCATGGCTCCGCAGATGGTGACTACGGTGCGGCTTGGCGCAGGGAGCTCGTAGGGATGGAAGGCTTCACTGAGCTGCCAGGGGGTATAGGGAATGGCAGAGAATGCATAGGGGGCTTCGCCCTGACGGAAGGCAAGATGTTTTCTGCCGCTGTGCAGAATGGTCTGCATGGTATCCATGTGACAGCTGCATTCCTGAGGAACCAGATACTGGGGAATATGGGGAACTTCCGTATAGGTTCCAAAGACTCCGCCCTTTTTCCGATCGGGATAAGTCTCTCCGGAGAGACCTGTCCACTCTACCGTGTCCACGGGTTCCGGCGTGGCAAACCGCAGTCCGAAAAGAGGCAGCTGGGGACGGTTTTCTCCGCCGAGGTAGCGGGCTTCCACGTCCATATGACCGTCTGCATGAACGGTATACAATACTTCTGTCTTCAGGTCCGGCATGATGGGGGAGCCATAAGTAAAGCAAATGGAGACAGTTTCCTTCCCTTCCTCCAGGACGGTAACCGCCTGGCATTTCTGCCAGCGTTCCGCCGCAGACCAAATGGCACTGTTTTCGGCAAATCCGTTTGACCGATCGTTTTCTGTGGGGGAGCGCCAATAGGCAGGACGGGGCGCCCGCCAGAGCCACTCTTTGCCGTTCACCACCAGGGATACGGGACCGCCGTGAATACGGGAGAAGAGAATTTCAAAGGTATCGCCCCGAACCCCAAGGGCTCCGTCACCGTGACTGATTTGCAGGTCCGAACCCTGCCGATAGGGAGGGAGAGTCATATTTTCCCGGGCAATTCTGCCGGCTTCGTCCTGGGCTTTGCGTGCCTCCGGCGAGGCGTACCAATACCGGACATCCTGCATGGCAGGCTTTTCGGTTCCGTCGGCAAAGACAATGCCATTGGCGCTGAACGCGTAGTCGCTCTGCCGATCACCGAAGTCGCCGCCGTAGCCCAGAACCTCCCGTCCATCGGGAAGGGTGTGCCAAAGAGCCTGGTCCATATAGTCCCAGATGAAGCCGCCCTGGTACATGGGAAATTCCTCTCCCAGGCGGATATAGCTCTCCATACCGCCAATGGAGTTGCCCATGTCGTGCATATATTCACAGAGCAGGAAGGGCTTCTTGGGGTCGGATTCCAGATATTCCCGAATTCTGTCCGGCCGGGTGTACATCTGGGTTTCTACGTCGGAAATGGAATCATATGCCCGATTGGAGGTTACACCTTCATAGTGGACCACCCGGCTGGGGTCCTGAGCCCGGAAGAAATCCGCCATGGCGAGAATATCAGAACCTGCATAGGATTCGTTGCCGCAGGACCAGAGAAGAATTGCCGTATGGTTCTTGTCCCGTTCAAACATGGATTTCGCCCGGTCAAGGACGCAGGCCAGCCACTCTGGTTTGTTTCCCGGCAGATTGCTTTCCGCATTGCGCTGGAAGGAGCCGTGGGTTTCCAGGTTGGTCTCATCGATCATGTAGATGCCGTTCCGATCGCACATATGATACCAGGGAGTCTGGTTGGGGTAATGACAGGTGCGGACTGCGTTGATGTTATTGCGGAGGAAAACCTCCATGGCCCGGCGCATATCTTCTTCTCCAATGGCGCGTCCGGTGTGGGGGTTCCATTCGTGGCGGTTCACGCCGTTGAACACAATGCGCTGCCCGTTGAGAAGCAGGAGCCGGTCCTTGATTTCAAACCGACGGAAGCCGATGTCATAGGGGATGAACTCCACGGCTTCGCCGTTTTCATCCAGCAAAGTCAGAACGACATGATAGAGGGTGGGAGATTCGTGGCACCAGGGCTTCACATTCTGGAAGGAGAACGCCTGAGAGAAGAAATAGGTTCCTTCAGGATGCAGCTCCAGGTCACAGTCCAGCCGCCCATCAATCCGGCAGTGAACCCGACAATTTTTGTTTTCGCCGCTGAGCTTCAGGCGGATTTTCAGAGTGCCTGTGGTGTTGTCCTGGCAAAGGCCGGCTTGAAGCCACAGATCTTCCAGATGGAGCCGGGGCTTTGCATAGAGGAAGACGCTCCGGAAAATACCGCTGAATCGGAAGAAGTCCTGATCTTCCAGCCAGGAGGCACTGCTGTGCTGGAAAACTTCCACACAGAGCCGGTTGCTTGTTTCCTGTATGTAGGGTGTCAAATCAAAATCTGAAGGGGTGAAGCTGTCCTCGCTGTAGCCCACAAAGTGGCCGTTGAGCCAGACATAAAAGGCCCGCTCCACACCCTGGAAGGAGATACAGACCTGCTTGCCAAGAAGTCCCGGTTCCAGATCGAAAGTTTTCACATAGGAGCCAACATAGGTGCGTTCCCAGTCAATCTGGCCCTGCTCCAGGTCGGCGTGGCCGTCCCAGGGATAGAGGACGTTGGTGTACTGAATTTGACCGTAACCCTGCAATTCCATATGACCTGGGACCTGAATGGTGCCAAAGCCGGAATCGTCAAATCCGTTTTCCCAGAAATGTTCCGGACGCACTGCCGGGCATTTGCTCCATGCAAAGCCCCAGGTCCCGTCCAAAGACTGACGCAGAGACGTTTTTCCCTGGGCAATTTCCCATGAAGAGGCGTAGGATACATGGTCCGAATGGGCGTCCAGTCGATTCACCGCAAATACAGTGGGGTTTGTAAGCCAATTTATGTTTGCCGTCATGGTTGACCTCCTAAGCAATCGTTTTGCCCATCTTTGAATGGGCTTTCGGATATTGTCATTATATATAAAATCTACCTTGACTGCAATGCTTTTTTGCATTTTCTCTGCATAAGCTGCCTGCATGGCAAGAACCGGGCTGCCCAAATGGCAGCCCGGTTCTTTCTGAAATCACGCTTTAAAGAATTTCATATTCGTAGTCACTTACCGGTTCGCACCACTCATTGGAGCAATCTTCACCGGGGACCTCGATGGCGATATGGCTAAACCAGGAATCCTTCTTGGCTCCGTGCCAGTGCTTGACCTCCGGCGGGATGACAATAACCTTACCCGGGGTCAGACTGACGGCTTCCTTGCCCGCTTCCTGGTACCACCCTTCTCCGGCAGTGCAGATGAGAATTTGACCGCCGCCCTTAGAAGCATGGTGGATGTGCCAGTTGTTTCGGCATCCTGGCTCGAAGGTCACATTGGCGAGAAACAGGCCGTCCTCCGGGCGGGTCAGGGGGTTCAAAAAGGACTGACCGATAAAATACTGAGAGTAGCCTGCGTTGGGCGTACCGGTGCCAAATACGTTGACCGCCTCAAATTCCTGCTCATTTTCGTACTTCATATTCTGTTTCCTCCTTACTCAATGACGATCTCCGCCGTGTCATTTCCCAGAAGTTCGGATAGTTCCTCCCCGGACAGTCCATCCATATGGCCCAGCTTTGTATAGCTCCAGGAATTGGAGCCGAAAAACAGGACAATCTGATTTCCGGAATACAGGACGATGTCCCCTGGCTCGGTAGTCATCTGCACATCGCTTCTGGTAAAACTCTGGGGCAGACTGCCCACCTGTTCAAAGCCGCCGTATCGGGTGGTGTGGACTGTGATTTTCTTGTTTTCGACGTAGGCGGCCAGGGCTGCAACGGATTTGTTGTTTTCCCAGCTCACGGTCACTTCCCGACCATTGATGCTTAAAGTCATTTCATTTTCCTCCAATGTGGATTCCTCGTGCGTGGAAGGTGCAGTTTGCTCAGCGACATCACCCTTGGGCGAACAGGCTGAAAGTAAAATTGCCAGGAGCAAAAGTACCCATATCCAATACAGTTTCCACATAAATCACTTTATTGAATATCTGCGCCCATTTTATGGGCAGTTTCCAAAGCAAGGTGTCCAGCGATGTCGCCAACGTCGTTCACGCCGCCGGCAAAGACCGTGCCGGTGAACTCCGCCCGGTCAAAGCAATCCACCCATCCCTGAACGGCTTTCTTGGCACCCTCGACGGTTTCGGGCTCATTTTCGGCGGCGGCCGCCAGCAGATAGACCTTGGTGAACGCATAGTCTGTTCCATACAGGGGATTTGCCCGATCCAGCATGGTTTTCAGCTGACCGGAGACGCTGTAATAGTAGACGGGCGTGGCGAAAACCAGAACATTGGCATCGTGCATCTTTGCGGCGATCTCTACCGCATCGTCAGCAATCACGCAGTGCCCCAGCTTCTGGCAGGCGAAACATCCCTTACAGAAATGAAAGCTCTTTTCCCGCAGATAGATGGTTTCCACAGCATTGCCGCTTTCCATTGCGCCTATTGCAAAGGCTTCCGCCAGTTTTTCTGAATTGCCGCCCTTACGAGGGGAGGACGAAATAATCAATACTTTTTTGTTCATAAAAAGCGCCTCCTTTTGATTCTTGCATTGTGGCTTCTCTTCTGATATGCTTATGATAGCATATAAACCTAGCTTTAGGTCAAGGACTTTTTTGAGAATTTGGGAGAAATCTTATGTACACAATTGGACAGGTATCTGAGATGTTCGGTTTGCCGATTTCCACACTGCGTTACTATGACAAACAAGGACTATTTCCAAATATGGAGCGCTTATCCGGCATCCGGCAATTCAGCGATGGGGAGATTGAAGCGATTCGGGTGATTGGGTGCTTAAAGAAATCCGGACTGGAGATTAAGGATATCAAAAAATTCATGAACTGGTGCGTGGCCGGACCATCTACCTATGCAGACCGCAGGGACTTATTCCTGCGCCAGAAGGAATCCCTGGAGAGGGAGATTGCCCATATGAATAAGGCCTTGGATATGCTGAAATTCAAGTGCTGGTATTACGAACAGGCCATGAAGGACGGCAATGAGGACAAACTGAAAGACCTCATCCCTAACCACCTGCCCGATGGTATCCGGGAGGCCTATGAGCGCGCACATGAAGAATAAGTCGGGTGGAGATGTATACAGCGCATTCACAGGTATCTATCAAGTCGCTGTACATATCAACAGAGAAAATGCGGTGGGCAATTTTTAGTAAATTCAGTCATTCAGACCCGGTATTTCCTTTGTCTCTTCCCGAATGATATCTCGGATGGTTTGCACCTGCTATACGGCAGACCTATATATCGGCCGGAGTCGGAGATGAGTCTTTGGAAGAAGATTGAATGGCTGTTCTTTTGACGGGTTGGAAGGGGAGAACTGCGCAAATCTCTGCTTGCCGGAATGCGGCAGTTCCTATCAGAACGAAAAGACGAATCCATGCCATAAGGGAGAACCAAAGGGAAACAGTTTTTGAGGTACTGGAGAAACAGACTATTTCCATGTAAAATATTAACATAAATAACAAAAGTCCTTGGTATTTTGAACAAATACCAAGGACTTAATGGCAGGGGCACAAGGACTTGAACCCTGAGCCTACGGTTTTGGAGACCGCCGCTCTACCAATTGAGCTATACCCCTATATATAATATAAAAGCCAAAGGCCGAAATTCTGGTGGGCCTTCAGGGATTCGAACCCGGGACGATCCGGTTATGAGCCGGAGGCTCTAACCAACTGAGCTAAAGGCCCGTGTATGGGTGAAGCGCTCACCACGGGAGGTATTATAGCACCGAAAGCCCGCTGTGTCAAGAAGTTTCTTTAAAAAACACACCTTGCAAAATTCGCCGAATTGCGTTACCATAGAAATAGATTTTTTTGAGAGGAGCAGAAAAATGAACGAACTGACCGTAAAGAAGATTTTTAACGACACTGCCTACGTCCGCATGGGCGGAAGCCCCGAGGAGCTGAAGGCCGCCCAGTACCTGCAGGAAAAGGTTTCCGAGCTGGGCCTTTCTGCGGAAATTGTGCCCTTCGATGTGCCCATGGCAGAAATTCACCAGGCAATTCTGGAAGTGGACGGCCTGGCCATTCCCTGCAAGGGTTATTTCTGCGCCGGAAACGGAGAGGTGGAGGCCCCTTTTTACTATCTCCGAAGCAACGACCCCTGGTCCCTAAGCCAGTGCCGGGATAAGATTGTCATGGCAGATGGGTACTTAGGCTACTGGATGTATCAGGACCTGCTGGCAAACGGAGCGGTGGGCTTTGTTACCTACGACGGCAATGTTAGCTTTCCTGACCGGGACATCGACCAGCGGGAGCTCAGATCCTTTGTCCACAACGGCAACCGCATTCCCGGGGTAAATATCAATGTCAAGGATGCGGTTTCCCTGATCGAAAACGGCGCTAAGTCCGCAAAAATCATCCTGAATCAGACCGAGACCGTGGGTCAGTCCCACAACGTCATTCTGGATATGCCTGGCGAAACAGGGGAGTACATTGCATTCACTGCCCATTACGATTCCACGTCTCTTTCTCTGGGTACCTACGACAATATGTCCGGCTCGGTGGGCCTCTTGGGCATTGCGGAACACTTTGCCAAGCGCCCTCACCGCTATGGCCTGCGGTTTATCTGGTGCGGCAGTGAGGAGCGGGGGCTTCTGGGCTCCAAGGCCTACTGCCAGGACGAGGAAGCGCTTAAAAACTGCGTCCTCTGCGTGAACCTGGACATGATTGGCTGCATTATGGGTAAATTCATTGCCTGCGTCACGGGAGAAGAGAAGCTTTGCCACTATGTGGAATACATGGCCTCGGAGCTGGGCTTTGGCATCAAGGTGAACCAGGACGTCTACAGCAGCGACTCCACGCCTTTTGCCGATAAGGGCGTCCCTGCCGTGTCTTTTGCAAGGCTCGCCTCTGGAAACTGCGCCACCATCCATAATTCTTATGACACCCAGGCGGTTATGAGCCCCCGTCAGATGGTGGAGGACATCAATTTCCTGATTTCCTTTGTGGACCGCATGGCAAATGCCCGGAGAATGCCCGTAGCAAAGGAAATGCCCGACAATATGAAGGAGAAGCTGGACATCTACCTGTTCCGGAAGCGTGATAAAAAGTAAAAAGTCTTTGCCCTTTTATCATAGGAGGTGGGACCATCAAAAAGCTTTTTGGACTAGCGTGCTGTTTAATTCTGCTTGTGTCTCTGGCGGCCTGCGGGGAAAAAACAACGGAAACAATGTACCTTGCCCCTGCGGAGCTGACAAAAGAGGAACAGGGTATTTTGGATCTGCTGGAAGTTACCCCGGACCAATTCCTCATCTACGATTTTTCCCTGGAAGACGGGATAGAGAAGCTGGAAGTGAACCTCTACGAGCTGGAAGACGGCAGCTGGAAACCCCTGATCAGCGGGGGGCAGCCTTTTGAAGACACCCAAGGCAGGATTGCCCTGAGCTTCACCAAACTGACCCAGGGCCTGAAAGTCGGCGTCCAGAGTGAACACCAAAACGGCGCCACCGCCTATACCCGGAACCCGGAAGAGGACGAAGAAAGCAGCAGCTGCGCCACGGTAAAGCTTTCCGAGAAAAAGCACGTTGCCTGGGATGAGGAAATCCCCCTGGTGGTTCAGGTCATGACCGCAAAAAACGAAATTTACACCTACAGCCCGGACGCCTACTTCCATCCGGAAGACTACGCAAAGCACGGCTATGACCATGTTTTTGCCATCGCTGTCCGGTTCAGCCAAACACCTCTTTCCAGCGAATAAAATGAAAAACGCCTCTGTTTTCTAAGAATGCAGAGGCGTTTTTTGTATATTCTGTCCCATGTCTATTTGTATATACAATTTTTCTTTACAAACGCGGGAAAATCGTGTATAATAAATACTCAAAAAGCCCAAGAAGAAAGGAGGGACACCTATGGCAGGCGTGGCATCTATGTGCGCGCAAATTGTCAACTCCAGGGCAATCGAGGTATTTTTTGCATCGGTTATACCCTGTGTGGAAAATAAAGGAGCCATTTTGCTGGCGGCGTCCCTGAATATGAAATGGTATTTGGCGGTGCTTGCCTCGGCTCTGGGGTCCTATGTACCGGTACCCTTTCTGTTAAAGCTGAAAACCGAGCGCATTGCCGCAAAGTCCAAGCTGGCGGCAAAGCTGATGGCCAATGAAAATTCCAAACATCGCCAGCGCTTCCACGACATCCTGCAAAAATATGGCCACTGGGGACTCTTTGTGGTGGTGTCAATGCCTTTTACAGGCATTGGCTGCTGGCTCAGTGCACTGCTTGCTAACGTGGCAAAGTGTGACAAACGCTCCTGCGCCTGGGCCATCCTCCTGGGAAATCTGGTTTCCAGCCTCATCACCGCATTGGCTGTTTACGGCGTTGTCAGCGGCATTGCATTTCTCATTCGATAACATACATACAAACCCGCAGGCAAAAAGCCCGCGGGTTTGTTCTATATTTGATGATGGAGAAACCAAAGAAACAGGTCCTTGAATTTTGACAGATACCGGGGAACAATATTTTCCAGCTCCGCTGTGGCTTGGGTCAGGACATCGCTGGACAAATTTGTGCCAACATAGGAGAAAACTTCTCCGTTTGCTTTTGTGAAGCCCACCGCAACAGCGGCAGAGGCGCTATCACCCAAGGCGGCATATTTGCCTATGGCCGCGGCACCTACGGCGAACTTTCCCATGGACATGGCCCCTATGCTGAAAGTACCTACAGCAAGAGCACCCAAGGAAAGAATTCCAACGGCAATGCTCCCCACAGCAAGAAGCCCGACAGCCAGCGTGCCGATCGCCAGCAGTCCTACGGTAACAAGGCCCAGAGAAAATACACCCACAGAGCACAGCCCCACTGATACGATCCCTTTGGAAACAAGGCCGATGGCAAATACACCTTTTGCAACTCTGCCATAGCCTAAATTGATGTGCCATAGAGGAAGTGTACCAATGTGTATCTTGCTGACCCGTTCAAAATACGTCGGACTCCACCGAAACACAGTTTCAGTAGATTTTTCCGGTGATTTGTCCAGAACCAGATAGTCCAGGGAACAGTCATACATTCTGGCAAGGCGTATAAGCTTTTCTGTCTCGGGGTAGGCAGCATTGCTTTCCCACTTGGAAATAGCCTGTCGGGATACCCCCAGAAGCTCCGCCAGTTGTTCCTGGGTCAGATTATGTTCTCGCCGAAGACGGGCTAGTTTTTCACCCAATGACATAAAATCACCTCCTTTGAATTACTTTCATTATACCAAACAAGCGTAAAAACACCAGTACTTTTCAATTTCATAATGTAAACTTCCGGTTGCGGCAGCAAAAAGGCAGACTAAGAAACCTTAGTCTGCCATATTTTGTATAAAAGTTTTACAGGAGCAGCATATGATAGTCGGAAAACCAAAACCTTTCCTGTCTGGGCTTGTACCTGACGGATAATCCCTCTGGGGTTGCGGAGTGCATGGGGCAGACTGCAATCTCCATGGAGGAAAGTCATGAAAGGAACTTTCGACCTATGATTAAAGGTCGCAGTTGCCCACGGTTCTGGGGAAGGGGAGCACGTCGCGGATATTGCCCATGCCGGTGAGGTACATGACACAGCGCTCGAAGCCCAGACCGAAGCCTGCATGACGGGCGGAGCCGTATTTGCGAAGGTCCAGGTAGAAGCCGTAGTCCTCGGGCTTCATGCCAAGCTCCTCAATGCGGTTCTTGAGAATGTTGTAGTCGTCCTCACGCTGGGAGCCTCCGATAATCTCGCCGATGCCGGGAACCAGGCAGTCCATTGCTGCCACAGTCTTTCCGTCGGGGTTCAGCTTCATATAGAAGGCCTTGATTTCCTTGGGGTAGTCGGTGACAAAGATGGGCTTCTTGAACACCTTTTCGGTGAGGAACCGCTCGTGCTCGGTCTGCAGGTCGCTGCCCCAGTGGACGGGGTACTCGAATTCATCGTTGTGCTTCTCCAGCAGAGCCACAGCGTCGGTGTAAGTGATGCGGCCAAAGTCATTGTTCAGCACGTTGTGAAGGCGGTCCAAAAGGCCTTTGTCCACAAACTCGTTGAAGAAAGTCATTTCCTCCGGTGCATGCTCCAGAACGTAGGAGATGATGTACTTGATCATGCTTTCGGCCAGCTCCATGTCGTCGGACAGGTCAGCAAAGGCGATTTCCGGCTCAATCATCCAGAACTCCGCGGCATGTCGAGTGGTGTTGGAGTTTTCGGCACGGAAGGTGGGACCGAAGGTGTAGATGTTCCGGAAGGCCATGGCGAAGGTCTCGCCGTTGAGCTGACCGGACACCGTCAGGTTGGTGGGTTTGCCGTAGAAATCCTGGCTGTAGTCCACCTTGCCGTCCTCCGTCCGGGGGACGTTATTGAGGTCCAGAGTGGTGACCTGGAACATTTCTCCGGCGCCTTCGCAGTCAGAGCCTGTAATCAGGGGCGTGTGGACATAGACAAAGTCCCGGTCCTGGAAGAACTGGTGGATGGCCATGGCGGCGAGGCTCCGCACACGGAACACGGCCTGGAAGGTGTTGGTCCGGGGCCGCAGGTGGGTGATGGAGCGCAAAAACTCCATGGAGTGCCGCTTGGGCTGCAGCGGATAGTCGCTGGTGGAGGGGCCTTCCACAGTGATGGTCTCCGCCTGAATTTCAAAGGGCTGCTTTCCCTCAGGGGTCAGCACCAGCTTGCCCTTTACAATAAGGGCAGCGCCAATGTTGATTTTGGCGATTTCCTGGAAATTGGGCAGAGTATCGCTGTAGACCACCTGAACGGGGGTAAAGTAAGTACCATCATTCAGGATGATAAAGCCAAACTGCTTGCTGCCCCGACGATTGCGGACCCAGCCGCCAACGGTTACGTCAGTGTCTGCGTATTTAGCCGTGTTCTTGAAGAGTTCACGGACGGTGATAAGCTCCATGGCAAAAACCTCTCTTACCTAGAAATTTTCTTTCAGTATACGCCATTTGGTCGGATTTTACAAGAGGGAAAAGGCATTTTTGTGAAAAATGTTTGCCAGTGCTGATTTGAAAACCCGTCATCCCTATGGTATAATCAGCCTGTTAGCCAATCAGGGGGGAAAATCATGGAGCTATGGGATGCCTATGACGGGAATTTTCAGAAAATAAAAGACACTGTGCTGATTCGGGGAGAGCCTATCCCCGAGGGCCTCTACCATCTGGTCTGCTCCATTCTGGTACGGCATGAGGACGGGAGCTATCTTCTGATGCAAAGAGACATTAGAAAGCACTGGGGCGGTATGTGGGAGGCCACGGCTGGCGGGGGTGCCATGCAAGGGGAAACGCCTACGGAGTGCGCCATCCGAGAGCTATTTGAGGAGACGGGCCTCTCTGAAACCAATCTGACGGAGCTTGGCAGAGTGGTTCACCATGGGCGTCAAACCCTTTTCGTGGAATACCTCTGCGTGACGGGGTGTGATAAAAACGCCGTGCGCTTGCGGGAAGGGGAGACCAAGGACTACCGCTGGGTTTCCAGAGAGGAACTGGTGGCAATGCCTAAAACGGAGCTGATCACCAGTCGAATGCAGGTTTTCCTGGAAGAACTGCAGCGATAAAAACAAGTGCCCCCGAAGTCTTCAAGACTTCGGGGGCATCTATTACTTAAAGTTTGCTGCGCTTTTGCGGACCAGTGCACGGTGAAGCCGGGCTTCAGCCAGACGCAGGTCTGTAGACGAAGCGTTCTCATCGTGGAGAATCCTGTCGGCTCTTTGGATGGAGGCCTCGGCACGCTGCACGTCGATGGCATCGGACCACTCGAAGGTGGTGGGAACCAAAGTTACCTCGCCGTTTTTTACACTGAGCATTCCGCCGATACAGGCAGCGGTGCGGCGCTTGCCGTCAGCGACGACAATGGCAAGGCCCATGCCAAGAGCTGCCACGTAGTCCATGTGCCGGGCCAGAATTGTGGCGTCGCCGCCGGTGGTCCGTACCATGAGGGACTCTGCAGGCCCGTCAAAAACAACACCATCCGGGGTGACGATTTTCAGAGGGAAGGGCGTCATTTCTGCTCACCGCCCCGGAACTTCGCCACCACCTCGTCGATGGAGCCTGCGAAGAGGAAGTAGGACTCAGGAATTTCATCGTGCTTACCTTCGATGATCTCCTTGAAGGAGCGGATGGTCTCGGACAGAGGCACATATTTGCCCTGGTAGCCTGTGAACTGCTCGGCCACGTGGAAGGGCTGGCTCAGGAACCGCTGAACCTTCCGGGCGCGGTTTACGATGACCTTATCTTCCTCGGAAAGCTCATCCATGCCCATGATTGCGATGATGTCCTGGAGTTCCTTGTATCGCTGCAGGATGGACTGAACCGCCCGGGCAGTTTCGTAGTGCTCAATGCCCAGAATCTCCGGGGTCAGAATCCGGGAGTTGGAGTTCAGGGGGTCCACGGCGGGGTAGATGCCCAGAGAGGCAATACTCCGGTCCAGAACCGTGGTGGCGTCCAGGTGGGCAAAGGTGGTGGCAGGAGCCGGGTCCGTCAGGTCGTCTGCAGGCACATAAACCGCCTGGACGGAGGTGATGGAACCGTTTTTGGTGGAGGTAATGCGCTCCTGCAGGGCACCCATTTCGGTAGCCAGCGTGGGCTGGTAGCCAACGGCAGAGGGCATACGGCCCAGCAGAGCAGATACCTCGGAGCCTGCCTGGGTGAAACGGAAGATATTGTCGATGAAGAGCAGAACGTCCTGATGCTTTACGTCACGGAAGTATTCCGCCATGGTAAGGCCGGACAGACCAACCCGCATACGGGCTCCTGGGGGCTCGTTCATCTGACCGAAAACCATGGCGGTTTTGGAAATAACGCCGGACTCGGTCATTTCGTTGTAGAGGTCGTTGCCTTCACGGGTACGCTCGCCGACACCGGTGAACACGGAGTAGCCGTTGTGGGCCGTGGCGATGTTGTAAATCAGCTCCTGAATCAGCACGGTCTTGCCGACACCGGCGCCGCCGAAAAGGCCGATTTTGCCGCCCTTGGCATAGGGGCAGATGAGGTCAATAACCTTGATGCCTGTTTCCAGAATTTCCGTGGCAGGCTGCTGCTCCTCGTAGGGAGGGGCAGGACGGTGAATGGGCCACTGGGCGGCAGCCTGCACCGGGGGTTTATTGTCGATGGGCTGGCCCAGAAGGTTAAAGACACGGCCCAGGCACTCGTCGCCTACGGGTACGGAAATAGGAGCTCCGGTATTTACGGCCTCCACACCCCGCTGCAAACCGTCGGTGGAGGACATGGCGATGCAGCGCACCACATTGTCGCCGATGTGCTGGGCAACCTCGGCGATGATGGTTTGGTCGCCATTTTTGACTTCAATGGCAGAGAGCAGGGTGGGAAGCTCGCCATCGGGGAAGCGGATGTCAAGAACAGGGCCCATGACCTGAATCACGGTTCCTTTGTTGTTGGGCATTTTTTTATTCATCTCCTTAAGATAGAGTGGAGAAATGGGGAAATCAGGAGCCAGCCACGATCTCGGTGATCTCCTGGGTAATGGCTGCCTGACGGGCGCGGTTGAACTTGAGGCTCAGATCAGCGATCATGTCCTCAGCATTTTGGGTCGCATTGTCCATGGCAGAACGCCGGGCTGCCTGTTCGGCGGCCAGGCTTTCGCTCAGGGCTCCGTAGAGAATGCCGCCAAGGTACTCAGGGACAATGGCGGCAAAGACATCTTCGCAGTCGCCTTCATAGAGGGTATCACAGCGATAAGGCTGTTTCTCCTGGGAAATTTGCAGGGACTGCAGCGGCAGGAGCGCCTTTGTCTCGGGGACCTGAGAAAGCACCGAGACAAAATTGGTGTATGCCACGCGAATCTCGCCGATTTCCCCGCTGAGATAGCGGGCGCACAAAGTTTTTGCCATAGAGAAGCAGTCGCCGATGTCTACCTCTGCGGCCTCGGCGTAGGTTGCCGTAAGAACAGGTACGTTCCGGGACTTGAAGAAGTCCAACGCCTTCTTGCCGATGGGCAGAACCATGGCATCTTTGCCTTCCAGTTCGGACTGGACCAGCTTCAGGATGTTGCTGTTGTATCCGCCGGCCAGGCCGCGATCGCCGGCAATGACGATGAAAAGGGATTTACCCGAGGGATTTCCCTGAATGTAAGGAGAGGAAAAATCCCGGTTGTCTCTTACGATCTTGCAGATGGTGTCGTAGAGGATGCCAAAATAGGGACGGGAGTTCTCGACCCGGGCCTGGGCCCGGCGAAGTTTGGATGCGGCCACCATCTCCATTGCCTTGGTGATCTGCTTGGTGCTCTCCATGCTCCGGATGCGGGTCTTGATCTCCTTTGTGGAAACGCCAGCCATCTATTTGCCTCCTTACGCGGTGAACTGAGCGGTCAGCTCGTCCAGAGCGGCTTTCAGCTCGGCTTCGGTGTCGCTTTCCAGCTTGCCCGTGCTGCGGATGGCTTCCAGAACGGCGGGATGGTAGTTGTCCATATACTCTTCCAGCCGCTTCTCGAATTCCGGCACCTGGGAAACAGGAAGCTTTGTCAAATATCCGTGGGTTACGGCATAGATGATGCAAACCTGCTGGGCCACTTCCTTGGGGGAGTTGTTCTTCTGCTTAAGCACTGCCACAATGCGCTCGCCCAGGGCCAGTCTTGCCTTGGTGTCGGCGTCCAGGTCGGAACCGAACTGAGCGAAGGACTGCAGTTCCCGGTACTGGGAGTAGAGGAGCTTCAGAGAGCCGGCAACCTTTTTCATGGCCTTGATCTGAGCGTCGCCGCCAACACGGCTGACGGAGATACCGGGGTTCACGGCGGGCATAACGCCGGAGTTGAAGAGCTCGGATTCCAGGAAGATCTGACCGTCGGTAATGGAAATGACGTTGGTGGGAATATAGGCGGACACGTCGCCGGCCTGGGTCTCAATGATGGGCAGGGCGGTCAAAGAGCCGCCGCCGAGCTCCGGGGACAGCTGGGCTGCACGCTCCAAAAGACGGGAATGGAGATAGAACACGTCGCCGGGGTAGGCTTCCCGTCCGGGGGGACGGCGAATGAGCAGAGAAATGGCGCGGTAGGCAACTGCGTGCTTGCTCAGGTCGTCGTAGATGACCAGCACGTCCTTTCCCTGGTGCATGAAGTGCTCGCCCATGGCGCAGCCTGCGTAGGGGGCAATGTACTGCATGGGCGCCAGCTCGGAAGCGGTTGCGGAAACCACGATGGTGTAGTCCATAGCCCCGCCGGCAGTGAGGTTTTCCACCACCTGGGCAACGGTAGAGCGCTTCTGTCCGATGGCAACGTAGATGCAGATGACGTTCTTGCCCTTCTGGTTCAGAATGGTGTCGGTGGCAATGGTGGTCTTGCCGGTCTGACGGTCGCCGATGATGAGCTCACGCTGACCCCGGCCAATGGGGATCATGGAGTCAATGGCTTTGATGCCGGTCTGCAGAGGCACGGAGACGTGCTTTCTCTCAATGATGCCGGGGGCGGGGCTTTCAATTGGCCGATAGGCTTCGGCCTCAATGGCACCCTTGCCGTCAATGGGTTCACCAAGGGCATTGACCACGCGGCCGATGAGTCCCTGACCCACGGGCACGGACACGACCTTTCCGGTGCGCTTCACCGTGTCGCCTTCCTTGATGCCCTGGTCAGAGCCCAGGATGACGATGGATACGGTGTCCTCTTCCAGGTTCTGTGCCATGCCATAGGAGCCGTCGGGGAATTCCACCAGTTCGCCTGCCATGCACTTTTCCAGGCCAGAGGCCTTGGCAATGCCGTCGCCCACCAGAATGACCACACCGGTCTCGCTGACTTCGATTTTATTTTCGTAGTTTTTAATTTGTTCGCGGATAATTTTGGTAATTTCTTCGGGTTTTAATTCCATATACTCCCTGCTTTCTTGCGGTCCCAAAAGGGGCTGGGGACCTTAGAGTATGGTCTTGCGCAAAGTTTCCCGGATGGCGTTCATCCGGTGGGAAAGGGTGTCGTCCAGGCACTGACCGTCATAATCCAGACGGATGCCGCCAAGGACAGCCTGGTCAACCCGGGTCAGAAGATGAATGTTCTTCCCGGTGATTTTCTGGAGTCTTTCCACCAGCTTTGCCTTCTGGCTGGGATTGAGCTCCACTGCGGACACAGCGGTGACGCTGAGAATGCCGTGGTCCTGGTTGTAGCGGTCAAAGTAGGCGTCGCAGCATCCGGAGAATTGGCGGATGTAACCCTTCTCCGTGAGAATTTTCAGGAAGTTCAGCACATAGGGGTGCAGCTTCCCGCGGAAACTCTCGTTTAAAATGTCGCACCGCTGGGCCTTGGGCAGGCTGGGGGAGGACAGGAGCTTCAGATAATCCGGTGCCTCCCGAAAACACTGCTGCAGCGTGGAAAGCTCCTCCCGGATGGCATCGGACAGATTCTCATCCCTGCAAAGCTCATACAGGGCGCCGCCGTAAACGTTTGCCACTTCTGTCATAGGCTCTCACCCAGTTCGTTCAGGAACTTGTCGATCATAGCTTCCTGGTCAGCGCCATTCAGCTCCCGCTCCACGACCTTTCCGGCAATGGCCATAGCCAGGCCGGAGATTTCGTTTTTCGCATCGTTGATGGCTTTTTTCTTTTCCATCTCAATGTCAGAGGCGGCTTTGTTCCGAAGCTGCGCCGCCTGCTGCTGGGCCTGGCGAAGGATTTCCTCGCTGCGGGCCGCGGCGGTTTTTTGAGCGGAAGAAAGAAGGGCGTCAGCCTTCATTTTGGCAGAGAGCATATTCTCCTCGTAGGTCCGCTTGATGGCGGCGGCCTCAGCCTTAGCCTGCTCTGCATCGGTCAGCTGCTTGTCGGCGGCCTCCCGGCGGGCATCCAGGACGGCCTTGACCTTGTCCAGGAAGAAATGCTTGAAGACCAGCATCTGGATGAACAGATTGCAAATGGCCGCAATGAGGGTGACTGGGTTTACCGTCACAAGGGACTGGTAAATGGTATCCAATTAGGTTGCCTCCTTCCGGCGAAAAGATTTTGCCGGGATTTAGCCCAGATAGTTCATGAACATACCGGGGGCCACGAAGATGAGCAGAAGGCCCGTAACGAAGCCGTAAATACCGGTGGTTTCGGACAGAGCGATGCCCAGAATCATGGTGCTGGTGACGTCACCCTTGCACTCGGGGTTGCGGCCGATGACTTCACAGGCCCGGGCGGCACAGTTACCTTCACCGATACCAGGGCCAATACCTGCGATCAGAGCCAGACCTGCACCAATGCCGCAGCCAGCCAGAGCAATGCCTTTTGCCAGAAGTTCCATAAAATATCCTCCTAAAATGTGAAAGTTCTAATGTATTCAAATGGCCTTTGGAGATCAATCTCCGGCGGCCTGTTTGATGAAGAGAGTGGTGAGCGTACAGAAAATGAAAGCCTGGATACAGCCGCCGAACCAGTCAAAATACAAGCTGGGAATGGCGGGGAGGCCAATGGTGAGCCAGGGGTAGCTGGCGCCCAGATTGGTCAGCACGGCGAGAACACCAAGCACTGCCAGAATGATACCCAAAATGAAGGGAAATTTTTTCTTCCAGAGCTTTTTTCCTGCGAAAATCAGGGCAGCGCCAATGAGAACCATTACAATTGCCACCACCAGATTCTTTCCCAGCAGGGTAAAGAGGGCTTTGCTGGCAGCAGTCAGAGAGGCGTAAATGAGTGCGCTGATAACGGTACCGGAGAGAATGTTGCCGAAGTGACGGCAGGACATGGACACAGGGGTGAAGCATTCGCTCATGACGTTGATGGGAGCCATGATGAAAATGGGGTCCAGAAAGCCCTTCAAATAAGAGCCGATGCCCGAGGCCTTGATTTTGTGGTAGGTGATGAGAACGAATACCACCAATGCCCAGGCAAGTTCCGTCATAAGGTCCGCCGTGGGGCTCCAGATGCCCAGAAGACTGATAAGGTTTGACACCACGCTGGTGGCGAAGATGGCACCGATGAGGGGAATATAGTGGTCAAAATTCGTGCCCATGTTTCCCCGGACGAAATTGACCAGAGAGGTGTAGAGCATCTCCGTCACGGCCTGCTTCCGGGAAATGCCCGAGACCTTGAGGCCCGAGCCCAGCCAGATGAGAAGGGCAGAGAGAATCACCACAACGAGACAGCTTACAAGGAGGGTCTGGGTGATCTGTACCGTGCCGAAAAGTGGCACATCCGTGAAAGTGGCAAGAATTCTTGCACCATTGATTTCGACTTCCATGATAACACCTCTTTATTCTTACACTTCAAAGGTTTCCAGCGTATCGTTGCCGTCGGTATCCTCGGGCTTTTTTCCCGGGGCAGGGGCGCTTTCGCTGATGAGTTTTCCCCGGGACTGCAGGAAGAAAATCACCACGTTAGGGAAGAGAACCGGCGCGGCGCATGCAACGAAATGAATCTGGGGAATGAGAAAGGCCGCCACCACCCACACAGCCTGCAGAAGAAGCCGCAGGTTGTAGCTCAGCTGGAAGGCTTTTTTCATCTTCCGTTTGTTGTCGATATTCACGGCGCTCTGCACCGTCAGACACAGAATGGTAAAATTCCCCACGGCTACCACAGAGCCGCAGAGGGTGCCCAGTAAAATGCGCCCCAGGGAAAAGGTCCCCACACCTACCAAACTCAGCAGGAAGAGGGCGGCGATGAGAATGACATCGCAAACCAGGGTGCCCAGGGCGATTCGGGAAATTTCTTTGCGGGAAGCGGACTGTAATTTCATAAAAAGACCTCGTTTATCAGGTATGGTCATTGAAGGATACGGACCGATCCTTCGGGGGACTCAATTCGTCGGCGGCTTTTTTCAGGGATTTCCAGCAGGCCTTTGTGGTTTGGATAGAGGTGAGGACGCCGAGAATGCCAAGGACCCATATGACCCAAAGCCCCCATGAGAATTTCGCATGGAGCCAAGCCCCAAGCATGAGAAACAGCAGAGTCGGGAAAATGGCGGAAAAGCCAAATTGCCCCACCCAGAGGATGAGATTTAGTAGCTTCATTTGTCCTCCAAAGAGATAAAACAGATTATACCTCTTTTCATTATATCTAAATTCTGTCAAATATTCAAGAAGAATTTGTGAACAATTTGAAATCCCCTTGTACAAAACCGAATAAACCGTAAAATTTCTCCGGGACCTCTTCCCATTCCCGGCGGGATGATGTAAAATATACCCTAAAAGAAGAAACGGAGAGGAGGCAGGTCATGCCGGAAGAATTGGAGATTATCCAGGGTTCCATCTGCGCTGTGGTCTACCAAAATGCGGAAAATGGCTACGCCGTGCTGAAATTGGACCAGGGAGCAAACCAAATCATCACCGTGGTGGGTACAATCCCCCTGCCCGTGGTGGGGGAGCAGCTCATGGTCACGGGAAAGTGGGGAAATCACAGCAGCTATGGTCGCCAGTTTGAGGCGGAATTTCTGGAGCGGCTCATGCCTCAGACGGCCCTGGAAATTCAGGCGTACCTGGGAAGCCGGGCCATCAAGGGCATTGGCCCCAGAACGGCCGCCCACATTGTGGATAAATTCGGAGAACAGACCCTTCTCATTATGGAGCGGGAGCCGGAGCGGCTTTCGGAAATTCCCGGCATTTCCCGGGAAAAGGCAAAGGCCATCGGGGAGGAGTTCCGGCTTCAAGTGGGAATGCGCCAGCTCATGGACTTTTTTGCCATCCACCACCTGCCTGCGGAGCTGGCGGTGCGTACCTATAAATTATATGGAAACAGTGCCACGGAGCTCCTATACGACGACCCCTACCTTCTCATGGAGGAGGGATTGGATGCCCCCTTTGCTGCGGTGGACCGGTTTGCCATTGAACTGGGCATTGCGGGAGATGACCCCCGCCGGGTTGAGGCAGGCCAGTTGTTTGAACTGAGCTACAATCTTACCGCAGGCCACTGCTTCCTTCCGGCGGATAAGCTTGTCCCTGCCACGGCACAGCTTCTTACAGTGGACCCTGAGACTGTCAAGGCAGCGCTGGACCGGCTGCTGGAAGCGGACCGCCTGATTCAGGAGACCCTGGCAGGCATTGCAGTGGTTTATCTGCCGAGACTTCACGACGCGGAGGTCTACTGCTGTGAAGCCCTCAAAACCTTCGCAGGAAATCACTTTCCTGCACCGCTAAATCTGGATGACATGATTGGAAACATCGCCGGAGGCAGCGGCATTGTCTATTCCCGGGAGCAGGAGCAGGCCATTCGGGAGGCGGCGGTATCGGGCCTTCTCATCATCACAGGCGGCCCGGGCACCGGTAAAACCACCATTTTAAACGGAATCCTGGCGCTTTTCGGACAGATGCAGATGAAATGCCTTCTGGCGGCTCCCACAGGCCGGGCCGCAAAGCGGCTGTCGGAGGTCACCGGAGAGGACGCCTCTACGATTCATCGACTTCTGGAAGCCAATATCGACCAGAACACGGGAAAGATGTTCTTCGCCAAAGACGAGGATTCCCCGCTGAAAGCCGACGCCGTCATTGTGGATGAGATGTCCATGGTGGATATGGAACTTCTCTATGCCCTCTTGCAGGCTGTGCCCCAGGGCAAGCGGCTGATTCTGGTGGGAGACGCAGACCAGCTCCCGCCAGTGGGCCCGGGCTTTCCCTTCAGCGATATGCTCAGAAGCGGGAAGCTTCCCACGGTGCGGCTCACGGAGATTTTCCGCCAGGCTCAGCAGAGCCTTATTGTCATGAATGCCCACCGGGTCAACCACGGGGAACTTCCGGAGCTTACGGCTGTGGACAGGGACTTCTTCTTTATGCGCCGCAGAAGTGAAGAGGACCTTTGCAGCCTTATAAGAGACCTGTGTGCAAGCCGCCTGCCGGGGAAAATGGGAATCCCTCCCGAGCAGATTCAGGTCCTTTCCCCCACGCGAAAGGGCGGCGCAGGCACGGTACACCTCAATCAGCTTTTACAGCAGGCCCTGAACCCATCTGCTCCCCATAAAAAAGAGAAGGCTTTCGGCCCCTATATCTTCCGGGAAGGGGACCGGGTTATGCAGATTCGCAACAATTACGGGCTCCTCTGGAAAAAAACCGACGGCAGCGCCGTAGGTGCGGGAATCTTTAACGGTGATATCGGCACCATCAAAGAGATCGACCTGGAAGCAGAGACCATGACGATTCTGTTTGAAGACCGGGAGGCGGACTACGACTTTACACAGTTAATTGAACTGGAACCTGCCTACGCCATGACCGTCCATAAAAGCCAGGGCAGCGAGTACCGCTGCGTTATCCTTACAGCCTGGAACGGTTCGCCGTACCTTCTCAGCCGAAGCGTATTCTACACCGCCATCACCCGGGCCAGAGAGCTGCTCATTGTGGTGGGCCGGGAGGAAACCGTGGCAGACATGACCCGCAACGATAAGAAAAACAGACGCTATTCGGGACTGAAACTCCGGTTGGAGGGAAAGGTCGGATGAACGCTTTTCAGGATGTTTGGGATCTGTTGTTTCCGCCCCGGTGCATTTTCTGCAAAAGCCTCTTGAGAAAAGGAGAGCTGGACCTGTGCCGGAACTGCCGCCGGGAGGCTCCGGAATATCAAAATACCAAAAGAGACCTTCCCTTTCTTGACAGTTTCGCTGCGGTCTGGTATTATGAAGAGTACGCAAGAGACAGTCTGCTCCGGTATAAGTTCGGCGGCGCCCGCCGCTATGCCCCGGGCTATGGCCGTTTCCTTGCCATGAAAATCTCACAGACCTACCCTCAGGGCTTTGACTGCCTGACCTGGGTCCCTGTGAGCTTCCGCAGAAAATGGAAACGAGGCTATGACCAAACGGCGCTGCTTGCCCGGGCCGTGGGAAACGAGCTGGGGATAACCTGCGTGCCTCTGCTCCGGAAGGTTCGCCATAACCCTGCCCAGTCAGGTGTTCATGGTTTGGCCGAACGCCGGGCTAACGTTTTGGGAGCCTACCGCCTGATTGGGAAGACACCCCTTGAAGGCAAACGCATTTTGCTTATTGACGACATTCTCACCACCGGGTCCACCGCCGGAGAAGCGGCGCGAATACTAAAAACCGGGGGAGCGAAAGAAGTTCACTGCGCCGCCTTGGCGGCTACGCGAAAGGAAATCTGATATGGCTGCATTTTTATTTTCCAATGACCTGGGCGTTGACCTGGGTACCTCCAATGTTCTCATCTATGCCGACGGCAAAGGCTTGGTGGTTCGGGAACCCTCCGTGGTCGCCGTGGACCGGAACACTGGCAAAATCCTGCAGGTAGGCGCCGCCGCCCGGAATATGCTGGGCCGTACCCCCGGCAACGTGGTGGCCATGCACCCGCTGAAGGATGGCATTGTCTCTGACCACGAAATGACCGTGCGGATGCTTCAGGAGATGTTCAAAACCGCCACAAAGGCCTCCGTTTTTACTCCCAAGCCCAGAGTGGTCATTTCCGTCCCCTCAGGTGTCTCCGAAGTGGAGGAGCGAAGCGTTATCAACGCCGCCATCGAAGCCGGCGCACGAAGAGTGTTCCTTATTGAAGAGCCCCTCGCTGCAGGCCTTGGGGCAGGATTGGACCTGCGGGGCGCCAGCGGCCACCTGGTGGTGGACATCGGCGGCGGCACCACGGACATCGCGGTCCTCAGCATGAACGGCGTGGCCGTGTCTTCTTCTCTGAAAATCGCAGGCAACTACTTTGACGAAATGATCGCCCGGTATGTCCGCCGCCAGCACGGCGTGGTGATTGGGGAAGTCACGGCGGAAAATATCAAAATTCAGATCGGCCAGGTCTATCCCCGGGACGAGGAGCGCAGCATGAACATCAAGGGCCGGGACTATAAGACCGGTATGCCCAAGATGGTAACCCTCACCTCCACGGAGATCTATGAGGTCCTGCGGAGGCCTGCCCGTCAGATTGCCGATGAAGTCCTCTCCGTCATGGAGCAGACCAGCCCGGAGCTTATCTCCGACGTATCGGAAAACGGCATCACCCTGACCGGCGGCTGTGCCCAGATCTGGGGCATGGACCTGCTTCTCATGGAGCGCACGGGCATTGCCTGCATCCTGGCCGACGATCCGGACTCCTGCACCGCCTATGGCGCCGGCAAGAGCCTGGCCTGGATCAACAATATGCAGGAAGGTCCCATTAACATCGCAAGAAAGCGCGCCATGCGCGGACAGATCTAAAAGGAAATCTGCACGGATTTTTCACATTTTATACGGCAGGGGATGGGCTGGCCCATCCCCTGCATTTTTTATTTATTATGGAAATTTAACGCCCAAATTTCTTGCTATTTGGGCCCATCTGCGGTATAATGACGGACGTGATATTATTTTCAAAGAAAGAGGCGGGAACTATGGTAAATTTGGCATTTGATAACGAGAAATACCTGCAGACCCAGTCGGCCCATATCCGGGACCGGATTGCCCAGTTTGGGGGCAAGCTGTACCTGGAATTCGGCGGCAAGCTCTATGACGACAATCACGCCTCCCGGGTGCTCCCGGGCTTTCAGCCGGACAGTAAGCTCCGGATGCTCTTACAGCTCAAAGACCAGGTAGAGATGGTCATTGCCATCAACGCCGACGACATTGAAAAGAATAAAATCCGGGGCGATCTCGGCATCACCTACGACCGGGATGTGATTCGCCTTGTGGACGTTTTCCGTAGCTTTGGCCTCTATGTTTCCAGCGTTGTGCTGACCCGCTATGCTGGCCAGACCCAGGCAAAAGCCTTTCAGGCCCGGCTTGAGGGCCTGGGTATCCGGGTGTACCACCACTATTCCATCGAAGGCTATCCCTCGGACACAGCCCACATTGTCAGCAGCGAGGGCTTCGGCAAAAATGACTACATTGAGACCAGCCGTTCTCTGGTGGTTGTCACGGCTCCGGGACCTGGCAGCGGCAAGCTGGCGACCTGCCTCAGCCAGCTCTACCATGAGCACGAGCGGGGCATTACCGCAGGCTACGCCAAGTTTGAGACCTTCCCCATCTGGAATCTGCCTCTGAACCACCCTGTGAACCTGGCCTATGAGGCCGCCACAGCGGACCTGAACGACGTAAATATGATCGACCCCTTCCACTTGGAGGCCTACGGCGTCACCACGGTGAATTATAACCGGGACGTAGAGGCGTTCCCGGTGCTCATGGCAATTTTCGAGAAGATCATGGGTTTCTGCCCTTACCAGTCTCCCACGGACATGGGCGTGAATATGGTTGGCAACTGCATCATTGACGACGAGGCCGCCCGCTACGCTTCCCGCCAGGAGATTATCCGCCGATATTACGTTGCCATGTGCGAGTGCAAGCAGGGCAAGGCCGGAGAAGAGCCTGTCCGGAAGCTGGAACTTCTCATGAAGAAGGCAAACGTTGCCCCTGAGGAGCGGAAGGTTGTTGCCGCTGCCATGGCGAGAGATGCCGAGACGGGCAGACCTGCCGCCGCCATGGAGCTGCCGGACGGGAGAATTGTCACCGGCAAAACCTCTGACCTTTTGGGCGCGTCCTCTGCGCTGCTGCTCAACGCGCTGAAAGCCATCGGCGGAATGCCCAAGGACCTGCACCTCATTTCTCCTGCGGCTCTGGACCCCATCCAGCACCTGAAGGTGGACCACCTGGGAAATCGGAACCCCAGACTGCACACCGATGAGACACTCATCGCCCTTTCCATCTCGGCTGCCACCAACCCCACTGCTGAGTGGGCCATGGAGCAGCTCAGCAAGCTCCGGGGCTGTGAGGTCCATTCCTCCGTCATTCTCTCCCCCGTGGATGAAAAGATTTTCAAACGCCTGGGCTGCAACCTGACCTGCGAACCCAGATACGCACAGTAAAAAAGTTCCCCCTGATGCAGAAAAGTGATATAGTCCCCTTAGAGTAGACACTCGAAAAAGTAAAAGTTTTCGAGACTAGACTAGGGGGACTATATCACAGATTGCCCTTCATCCGGGGGATTTTTTATGCTCTCTGTTCGCAGTAGATACATCTATGGATATCTGCGGCCTTGTCGGTGCAGCGGAAGAGCTGGGGAAGCTCCTGCTCCACCTGGGAGATGCACTTGGGGTTCTGGCAGACCCGGTCGGTCTCCAGCTCAGACAGGTCCAGCTTGGGCTTCACGGGATTCTCCTTGGCCTCTTCCAAAAGCTTTAAAATCAGGGCCATACGCATGAATTTGCCGTTGAGAGCCTGACGGAAGTAGGCGGCTCTGGGGTCCTCGTCCACCTTCACACTGATCTCGTTGACCCGGGGCAGGGGATGGAGGACGCACATCTCTTTCTTTGCCAGCTTCATTTTCTCAACGTCCAGCACGTAGCTGTCCTTGAGGCGCTCGTACTCCCAGGGGTCGTCGAACCGCTCCCGCTGGATACGGGTCATGTAGAGCACGTCCAAAGAGCCGATGGCCTCTTCCAGAGACGCAACTTCAGTGTAGGGGATGCCCAGCTTTTCCAGAACATTGTACCGGATAAACCCAGGCATTTTCAGCTCTTTAGGAGAAATAAACACAAATTTAATTCCGCTGTAGCGGCTCATGGCCTCCACCAGGGAGTGGACGGTCCGTCCATATTTCAGGTCGCCGCACAGGCCAATGGTCAGGTTGTCAAGCCGCCCCATTTCCCGGGAAATCGTCAGAAGGTCAGCCAGGGTCTGGGTGGGGTGGTTGTGGCCGCCGTCGCCTGCATTGATGACAGGCACACTTGCCGCCTGGGAGGCAACAAAGGGCGCGCCTTCCCTGGGGTGACGGATTGCCATGATATCGGCATAGCAGGAGATGATCTTCGCTGTGTCCGCCATGCTCTCGCCCTTGGAGGCGGAGGAAGAGGAGGCTTCGCTGAATCCAATGACGCTGCCGCCCAGTTCCAGCATGGCGGCTTCAAAGCTCAGCCGCGTCCGGGTAGAGGGCTCGAAGAAGAGGGTCGCCAGCTTCTTGTGGGCGCATTTTTCCTGATAGGCTTCGGGATGGGCGATAATGTCCTTGGCAGTGGCAATAAGCTCAGACAGCTCTTCCACGCTCAAATCCAGAATGTTAATGAGGCTTCTCATGCTTTGGCTCCGTTCAGAGCGAGGTAATTGCGGATTCTCGCCACATTTTCGGCGTTGGCTTCGTCCTCTTCCAGATATTCGATGATATCATATACGTCCACCACGGAGTACACGGGGAACCCAAACTCTTCCTCCACTTCCACCATGGCGGATTTCTCGGTTTTGCCCTTTTCCTTCCGGTCTACCATGACGAAAGTAGCGGCAACCTTCACGCCGGGCAGGGTGCCAAGAAGCGCCATGCTCTCGCGAATGGCGGTGCCTGCGGTGATGACGTCCTCAGTGATCACCACTTCGTCACCTTCCTTGGGAACGTAGCCCACAAACAGACCACCCTCGCCGTGGTCCTTGGCTTCCTTGCGGTTAAAGAAGAAGGGGTCGTTGATGCCGTGCTTGGAGAGGGCAATGGAGGTGGACACGGCGATGGAGATGCCCTTGTAGGCAGGACCGTAGAGCACGGCACGCTTATTGCCCATTTTCTCCATATAAGCCTTGGCGTAGAACTCGCCCAGCTTTGCAATCTGCTCGCCGGTCTTAATGTCGCCGGCGTTGATGAAGTAGGGGATTTTCCGTCCGGACTTCGCGGTGAAGTCGCCGAACTTCAGGACGCCTGCGCCCTGTAAGAACTGAATAAATTCTCTCTTGTAGCTTTCCATACAGCGTTCCTTTCCTTATCCGTGGAGGCCCCGGGCCTGCCGGTCCATGTCCTCCACCACAATGTCATAGATTTCTCCCAGACTGGCGCAGTATTCCAGCACCTGCCAGGGTTCGTTGGTGTGGTAGTGAATTTTGATGAGGTCCTCGTCACCTACAGCCAGGAGACAGTCTCCCCGGAAGTGCTCCAGGAAGTAGTCGTTAATGGCGTCCTCATCCAGGTCATGCCCCTCAATGAGGAGCTGGGTGTCGTAGCGATATTCGGTCATAGGCTCAGTCGCAGAACTCCGCCACGCACCGCTCGTATGCGGCAACGGGGTCGGCGGCAGCGGTGATGGGACGGCCCACCACAATGTAATCGGAGCCGATTTCCTTGGCGGCGGCAGGGGTCATGACCCGCTTCTGGTCACCTGCGTCGCCGTCGGCGAAGCGGACACCGGGGGTCACGGTGAGGAAATCCTTGCCGCAGCGGTCATGGACCTTTCCGGCTTCCAGGGGAGAGCAGACGATGCCGTCCAGGCCTGCCTTCTTGGCAGTCTCGGCGTAGTGCATGACAACCTCGTCAATGGGAGCATGGATCATCAGGTCCCGCTCCATAGCCTCCTGGTCGGTGGAGGTCAGCTGGGTCACGGCAATCAGCAGGGGACGGGTGCCGTCGGCCCGGGTCAGACCCTCAAGGGCGGCCTCCATCATGGCAGTGGTGCCTGCGGCGTGGAGGTTGCAGATATCCACGTCCAGATTACTCAGAACCGCCATGGCCTTTTTCACAGTGTTGGGAATGTCGTGGAGCTTCAGGTCCAGGAAGATCTTGTGGCCCCGGGCCTTGATCTCCCGGACGATGCTGGGACCTTCGGCATAGTACAGCTCCATGCCGATTTTCACGAAGGGCTTCTTTCCGGTGAACTTGTCCAGAAACGCGAAGGTGGCCTCCGCAGAGGAGAAATCACACGCAACAATGACATCTTTACCCATTATTTTACGCCTCCAATAATATCTTTTAGATTTTCAATTCTGTACTTTTCCATAACCCGGGGCAGATCGCGGACGATATCCCGGCTGGCAAAGGGATTGACCAGGTTGGCAGCACCCACTTCCACAGCGGTGGCGCCGGCGAGCATCATTTCCACCACATCTTCTGCGGAGCTGACGCCGCCCATACCAATAACGGGGACCTTGACGGCATGGGCCACCTGGTAGACCATCCGGACAGCCACGGGGAAAATGCCCGGGCCGGAGTAGCCGCCCATGGTGTTGGCAATGACGGGTTTTCTTGTGCGCAGGTCAATGCGCATACCCAGCATGGTGTTAATCAGGCTGACGCCATCGGCACCTGCTTCTTCACAGGCAAGGGCGATGGATACAATGTCTGTGACGTTGGGGGACAGCTTTACAATGACGGGCTTGGTGGTGACGGCCTTGACCGCCCGCGTCACTTCCGCCGCCGCTTCCGGCTGGGTGCCGAAGCTCATACCGCCGCCGTGGACGTTGGGACAGCTGACGTTGACTTCCAGCCAGCCTACCTGTTCTTCCTTGTCCAGTTTTTCACAGGTGTAGGCGTAGTCCTCCACGGAAAAACCGGAGACGTTCGCCATGACAGGCTTATGGAAACAGGCTTTGAGCTTGGGCAGCTCTTCGGAAATGACCTTCTCCACGCCGGGGTTCTGCAGACCCACGGCATTGATCATGCCGTTTGGGCACTCTGCAATTCGGGGTGTGGGGTTACCGAACCGACCATCCCGGGTGGTGCCCTTAAAGGAGAAGGTGCCAAGCTCGTTGATGTCGTAAAGCTCTGCAAATTCGTAGCCGAAGCCGAAGGTGCCCGAAGCGGGGATTACAGGATTTTCCAGCTCAATGCCGCAGAGATTGACGCTCAGGCTTCCCATAAAATCTCCTCCTTCTTCATAACGGGGCCGTCCTTGCAGATGCGCTTGTAGCCTGTGAGGGTTTTGCAGGAGCAGCCCATGCAGGCGCCGAAGCCGCAGCCCATGCGCTCCTCAAAGCTCATCTGGCCGGAGGTCTTGGCTGCCCGGTACACGGCCTTCAGCATGGGTTCCGGGCCGCAGGTGTAAAAGTAAGTGTATGTTTCCGGCAGGGCATCGGTGACGAAGCCCTTTACCCCGCAGCTTCCGTCCACGGTGGTGACGGTGACGTCACAGCCCAGGGCCTGGAACTCCTTCTCATAGAACTTCTCAGAGGCGGTGTTGAAGCCCAGAATCACGGAAACCTTCTTGCCTTCGGCCCGGAGCCGTTTTGCCAGGCCATACATAGGCGGCACGCCCACACCGCCGCCCAGAAGTACAGGGGCATCTCCGGAGAGGGTCATATCATAGCCGTTGCCCAAACCCGTGAGTACATCCAGGGTTTCGCCGGGAGCCATTTTGCTCATCTGCTCCGTGCCCTTTCCCACCACCTTATAGATGATGGTAAGGGATTCTGCATCCCAGTCGCAGACGGAGATAGGGCGGCGCAGATACAGCCCGCTCAGCTGAATGTTCACGAACTGCCCCGGCGCGGTAATGGCGCTGCAGTCCCCGGCAAGGACCATTTTGTAGACGCAGTCCGTCAGCGCTTCGTTTCGGACCACGGTGAAGATACTTTGTTTCATTTGCTTCTCCTGTTCGTAAACGGTGAACAAATTCAGGTCTGTCCACGGGGAGAGACGCAGCTCTCCCCGTATCATCGCACTTGGGATTGACAGATTGCCTTGGCTTGTTCTCGCGGTGCGCGGAAAGCGGATTACTCTTCGTCGATGGTGGAGATGGTGAGGGTGGTCTCCTCCAGCACATCCAGCAGGACCCGGATGGTGTCCAGAGCGGTGAAGAGGGTCACGTTGTGCTCCGTGGCAATCTGGCGGATCTGCAGGCCGTCGTGCTCATCGGCGCCCAGACTCTTGGTATTGATGACGTAGGCAATGTGACCCTGGCGCAGAGCGTTGGGAATCTCGTTGCTGCCGTCGCTGATTTTGCCCAGCACATGGGTCCGAATGCCGTTGGCTTTCAGATAGGTGGCGGTTCCGGCGGTGGCCTCAATGTTGAAGCCCAGTTTGTAGAAGCGGCGAATCAGAGGCAGAGCCTCGGCCTTATCCTTATCGGCAATGGTTGCAAAGACGGTGCCGTAGTTCTGCAGCTTCATGCCGGAGGCCTGCAGGGCTTTATAGAGCGCTCTCGTCATGGTCCGGTCGTAGCCGATGGCCTCGCCGGTGGACTTCATTTCGGGGGACAGATAGGCGTCCAGACCGCGGATTTTGTTGAAGGAGAACACAGGAGCCTTGACGTACCAGCGCTTTTTTTCATCGGGATAGATGTCGAAGAAGCCCTGTTCCTTGAGGCTCTTGCCCAGAATGACGTCGGTGGCAATGTCTGCCAGGGAGTAGCCGGTGGCCTTGGAAAGGAAGGGCACGGTACGGGAGGAGCGGGGGTTCACCTCAATGATGAAGATGTTGTCATGCTCGTCCACGATGAACTGGATGTTGAAAAGACCGATGATGCCGATGCCCAGACCCAGTTTCTTGGCGTACTGCAAAATGGTACCCTTGACCTTATTGGAGATGGAGAAGGCAGGGTAGACGGAAATGGAGTCACCGGAGTGGACGCCGGTGCGTTCCACCAGTTCCATGATGCCGGGGACGAAGACATCCCGTCCATCGCAGATGGCGTCGATTTCCACTTCCCGGCCCTGGATATACTTGTCAACCAGAACGGGCTTATCTTCGTCAATTTCCACGGCGGTGCGGAGATAGTGCCGGAGCTGTTTCTCGTTGGCAACAATCTGCATGGCCCGACCGCCCAGCACGAAGGAGGGACGCACCAGCACGGGATAGCCGATCTCTTCGGCGGCGGAGAGACCGTCTTCGATATTGGTCACGGCCCGGCCCTTGGGCTGGGGAATCTGGAGCTCCGTGAGCAGTTTCTCGAAGGAATCCCGGTTTTCGGCCTTGTCGATGGCGGCGCAATCGGTGCCCACGATTTTCACGCCCCGGTCAGAAAGGGGCTGGGCCAGATTGATGGCAGTCTGACCGCCCAGGGAGGCGATGACACCGTCGGGCTTCTCAAATTCGATGATATTCATGACGTCTTCCACAGTCAGAGGCTCAAAGTAGAGCTTGTCGGCGGTGGTGTAGTCCGTGGAGACGGTTTCGGGGTTGTTGTTGATAATAATGGCCTCGTAGCCGGCCTTCTTAATGGTCATGACGGCATGGACGGTGGAGTAGTCGAATTCCACGCCCTGGCCGATACGGATGGGGCCTGCGCCGAGAACCACGATTTTCTTGCGGTTTGTGAGAATGGAGTCGTTCTTTCCCTCGTAGGAGGAGTAGAAGTAGGGAATATAGGCGTTGGTGTGGCAGGTGTCCACCATGCGGAACATGGGGAAGAGGGCGTTTTCTTTGCGAAGGTCGAAGACTTCCAGCTCGCTGACGTTCCAGAGCTTCGCAATGTAGGAATCAGAGAAGCCCATGGCCTTGGCGGCTTTCAGAACTTCCAGGTCGCCCTTGTGCTCGGCAACGGAGCGCTCCATGTCCACAATGTGCTTCAGGGCTTCCAGGAAGAAGGGGGTAATCATGGTGATTTCCGCGATTTTCTCTACGGTCACGCCCCGGCGCAGCAGCTCGGCTGCGGCAAAGAAGTTGTCATCCCGGAAGGTGGAGATATAGACGAGCAGCTCCTCGGTGGTCATGCTGTTGAACTTCGGCAGATAGAAATGCCGGGCGCCGATTTCCAGAGAACGGACGGATTTCAGCAGGCACTCTTCCAGATTGGAGCCGATGCCCATGACCTCGCCGGTAGCCTTCATCTGGGTGCCCAAAACGTTGGGTGCAGTGGCAAATTTGTCGAAGGGGAAACGGGGCATCTTGGCCACTACGTAATCCAGGCGCGGCTCAAAGGCGGCGGTGGTGTTGGCGATCTTGATATCCTCCAGAGCCATGCCAACGGCGATCTTGGCGGTGACCCGGGCAATGGGGTAGCCGGAGGCCTTGGAAGCCAGGGCGGAGGAGCGGGACACCCGGGGGTTGACCTCAATAAGGAAGTATTCGGAGGAATGGGGATTCAGGGCAAACTGGACGTTGCAGCCGCCCTGAATTTTCAGCTCCCGGATGAGCTTGATGGCGGAGTCGTTCAGCATTTTCAGGTCATGGTCATTGAGGGTCATAATGGGAGCAACCACCATGGAGTCGCCGGTGTGGACGCCTACGGGGTCGATGTTCTCCATGCCGCAAATGGTGATGGCATGGTCTTCAGAGTCACGCATGACCTCAAACTCAATCTCTTTGTAGCCCTTCACGGACTTTTCAATGAGCACCTGGTGTACAGGGGAGAGGGCAAAGGCGTTGAGGCCCACTTCCACCAGCTCGTCCTCGTTGTAGGCGAAGCCGCCGCCGGTGCCGCCCAGGGTAAAGGCGGGACGCAGGACCACAGGGTAGCCGATGCGCTTTGCCGCTTCCTTGGCTTCTTCGATGGAGTATGTGATTTCAGAGGGAATGACGGGCTCACCGATGGACTGGCACAGCTCCTTGAACTTCTCCCGGTCCTCGGCCCGGTCGATGGATTCGCTGGAGGTGCCCAGAAGCTGCACCCGGCACTCTTTCAGAATGCCCTTCTTCTCTAACTGCATGGCAAGGTTCAGTCCGGTCTGACCGCCGATGCCGGGGATAATGGCGTCGGGACGCTCATAGCGGATGATTTTTGCCACGTATTCCAGGGTCAGGGGCTCCATGTAGACCTTGTCGGCAATGACGGTGTCGGTCATGATGGTGGCGGGGTTGGAGTTCACCAGCACCACTTCGTAACCTTCTTCCTTTAGGGCCAGGCAGGCCTGGGTGCCGGCGTAGTCGAACTCAGCGGCCTGTCCGATGACGATGGGGCCGGAGCCGATGATGAGAATTTTCTTAATGTCCGTACGCTTTGCCATTGTGCAATTCCTCCTAAAATCTATATACAATCAAATTGATGGGTTTATTTTGCCTCGTACACCAGTTTTCCATGGCAGACGGTGCCCATACACTTACCAAATACATTCCATCCCGTAAAGGGACTGGCTTTTCCCATGGAGAGAAAATCCTTCGGGTCAATCTCATACTGTGCGTCCAGGTCCCAGATGGAGAAGTCCGTGCCCAGCGGCAGATGGAACCGCTTTCGGGGATTCTCACAGAGGACCTCCACCAGCTTCTCCATGGAGAGAATCCCGGGCTTTACCAGGCAGGTGTAGAGAATCGGGAAGGCCGTCTCAATGCCCACCACGCCAAAGGCGCTCTTTTCAAGTCCTTTGCCTTTCTCCTCAGCGGAGTGGGGGGCGTGGTCGGTTGCAATCATGTCGATGGTGCCGTCCAGAAGCCCCTCCACCAGAGCCTCCCGGTCAGATTTATCCCGGAGAGGCGGATTCATTTTGAATCTTCCGTCTTCTGCAAGGAAGCTGTCGTCCATGACAAGGTAGTGAGGACCCGTCTCACAGGTTACATCCAAGCCTTCCGCCTTGGCCTTTCGGATGAGGTCCACGCTCTCTTTGGTTGAGATGTGGCACACATGGTAGCTGCAGCCTGTCTCCCGAACCAGATCCAGGTCCCGGGCAATCTGCCCCCACTCACTTTCGGAGCAGATGCCCCGATGACCGTGGGCTTTGGCATAGCTGCCCTGGTGGATGTAGCCGCCGTGGAGCAGGGAATTGTCTTCGCAGTGGGCAACAATAAGCTTTCCAAGCCGCTTTGCTTCCAGCATGGCGTTTTTCATCATGTCTCGGGACTGAACACCCCGGCCGTCGTCGGAGAAACCGCAGACCTTATCTGCCATTGCTGCCAGGTCCGCCAGTTCTTCTCCTTTTTCACCCCGGGTGATGGCGCCGTAGGGATAGACATGGATGCAGGCATCCTTTTCAATCAGATTCAGCTGAGCATTGAGGCTTTCGATACTGTCCGGCACGGGGTTCAGGTTCGGCATGGTACACACAGCGGTGTAGCCGCCTCTTGCCGCCGCCCGGGAACCGGAAAAAATGGTCTCTTTATAAGAAAAACCCGGCTCTCTGAAATGCACATGCACGTCACAAAAGCCGGGGAAAACCACAAATGCGGGAGAATTGAACTGGGGGAAACGGGAAATAAACGCGGAAACCGCGTTTGCAAATACAGACCCCTGGGAAGAAGCCATTCGAGTCTTCATCTCCTGCGTCATGAGAGTTCTCCTTTCTGTTTTTGCTCACTGCCTAAAAAAATGTCCTGCCGAGAGCGGCAAGACGAGTTTGGCGGCGAGCCGCTGTATTTATCTGTGAAATGATACCATGGAATTGCGGAAATGTCAAGCGTAAAATGGCTGATATATGGATTCCTTTGCAGATATTGCAGGAATGGCGAAGTATTTTATTGACGAATGGAAAAATTAGTGAATCAGAAACACGGATAGATGTTGACATGACAACAAAAGTATGGTATCCTCTGAAAAGCGAAAAGCAAAAGGAGGGGCAAATTATGTCCAGTAAATATGAGAGATATTCCGCCTGGATATCCAGCCTCTACCACGATATCCAGCGTATTGAACGGATGGAAATGGGAAAATTCGGCCTGAAGGGTCCCTATGCCCAGTGCCTGCTTGCCATCAGCCGTTTTCCGGAGGGGGTTCCGGCGGCGAGATTGGCGGAAGAATGCGAAAAGGACAAGGCTGCCATTTCCCGGACCCTGGCGGAGCTGATCCAGAATGGCCTTGTCCTTCGGAACACAGGCTATCGTGGGACCATTACCCTGACAGAAAAGGGACGGGAAGCCGCCGAAACCGTAAGCCGTCAGGGAGAGCTGGCAGTGGAGCTGGCAGGGGAAGGGCTGACGGAGGAGGAAAAAAGAACCTGCTACCGCGTCCTGGGTCACATCGCCGAAAACCTGCACGCCCTGTGTAAAACAGGGCTCAATCATAAGGAGGAAACGAAATGAGCGTAAAAATCATTGTGGATTCCGCCGCAGACTTTCTGCCGGAAACTGCTGCAAGAGTTAAATGTGTGGACATGGTGGTCCGCTTTGGGGATAAGGAGTATATCGACGGGGTGGAGCTTTCCGCCTACGATTTCTATGGCCTGCTGACCACTTCTGAGGACCTTCCCACCACCAGCCAGATCACCCCCTATGCTTATGAGACGGTGTTTGAAGAGGTCCTGAAAGAGTACGACGAGGCGGTGTGCATCACCCTGTCCTCTGGCCTCTCCGGTACTTACCATAGTGCCCTCATCGCCGCCGAAAACTTCCCTGGCAAGATCTATGTAGTGGACAGCCTCAACGCCACCATCGGCATCGGCGTTTTGGCAGAGGCGGCTTTGAATCTGGTGGACATGGGCATGACTGCGGGAGAAATTGCCCAGCGTCTGGATGTCCTTCGGACAAAGGTCCGGGTCATGGGTGCCATCGACACCCTGGAATACCTGAAGCGCGGCGGCCGAATCTCTCCCACCGTGGCCTTTGCAGGAGGCCTGCTGAATATCAAGCCCGTCATCAAGGTGACGGATGTGGGCACCCTGGAACTGGCTGGCAAGGCAAGAGGCACAAAGGCTTCTCACGCAATGCTGTCAAAGCTCATCAGAGAGGAAGGCGAAATCGATTTCTCCATGCCTCTGCTGCTGGCCTACTCCGGACAGGACGGCGGGGTACTGGATACCTATCTGGAAGCAAACGGTGACCTGTGGGCACCCTATGGAAAGGAACTGCCCAGAACCGTGGTGGGCAGTATTGTGGGCACCCATATCGGCCCCGGCGGCGTGGCAGTTGCATATTTCCTGAAGAACTGATCTTGTAAAATCCCCAAAAGTATGGTAGTATACAATATAGTAGGGGAGGGCCTGAACCCTCCCCTACAAGTATAATCAGAAGAACGCAATTAGGAGAATCGTATGCAGTATCTTATTTCCCTTTTAGAAGGCATTGTGACCTTTATTTCCCCCTGCCTTCTTCCCATGCTGCCCATTTACCTCAGCTATTTTGCAGGCGGCGGGGAACGCAGTACCAGAAAGACGCTTTTGGGAGCCGCTGGCTTTACACTGGGGTTTACGGTGGTGTTTGTCGCCATGGGCGCCCTTGCCGGAACCTTGGGCAGCTTTCTCATCCGGTATCGTGCTTGGGTAGACATCATCGGAGGCCTTCTTGTCATAACCTTTGGCCTTAACTACCTGGGCCTTCTGAAATGGAACCTGTTTAAAGGAAGCCACCGGAGCGATTTTGGAACCGAAATGGGCTTTTTCTCGGCGTTTCTCTTTGGAATCGTGTTCTCCGTGGGCTGGACGCCCTGTGTGGGAGCGTTTCTGGGTTCTGCCCTGATGCTGGCCTCTCAGCGGGGACATGTGCTGGAGGGCATGGCAATGCTCCTGTGCTATTCCCTGGGCCTGGGAATTCCGTTTTTGCTCAGTGCCGTGCTTATCGACAAGTTGAAATCCACATTCAACTGGATCAAGGCCCATTACGATATCATCAACAAGATCTGCGGCGGAGCGCTTATTTTGGTGGGTGTGCTCATGGCCACAGGCTTGCTGGGAAGATTCCTGAATTTCTTGAGCTGAGGAGGACAGTATGGAGAAAACCTATCGTTATCTGAAAATCGCCATTTTCATTCTGGCCTTTGCCGTCCTCATGGCAGGTGCCTGGGTTCTGTATAACCGCCTGGGCAGCCAGGTTGCCCTGCCCACTGAGACCCAGGCAGAAAGCCAAAAAGCCCCGGACTTTACCTTTTACGATGGAGAAGGGGAGGCCCACAAGCTTTCCGACTACCTGGGAAAGCCCGTGATTTTGAACTTCTGGGCCAGCTGGTGTGGTCCCTGCAAGAGCGAAATGCCGGAGATTCAAAAGGCATATGAAACCTACGGCCAGGAGATTGCGTTCCTCATTGTGGACCTTCCCGGAGGCCGGGAAACCGAAGAGGCCGCCAAGAGCTATATTGAAAGCCAGAATTACACCTTCCCGGTGTTCTTCGACAATGATATGGCTGGCGCCATGGCCTACGGCATTGTGGGCATTCCTGCCACCTTCTTCCTGGATGCCGAAGGAAACGTGGTTACCTCTATCCGCCAGGCCATGACCGGAGAGTTCCTGCAGGATGCTATCGACCAAATCCTGGAATCAAAGTGATTTGTAGGGGAGGGATTTATCCCTCCCTTAATGCGTAACTTAGAGTGGTCCAGCAAACCGATTAAGGGAGGCATGAATGCCTCCCTTACATAGCCAATAGAAAAAGTTGTATGGAGAGGCGTTTTCACGTCTCCCATATTTTTTTATTTTCCCATTGACAAATCCCTGCGTTTGTGTTACTGTATTAGTGCATTAGTACAGTAACACAAGGAGGTACCTATGAACTGGAAAATGGCCGGTGATAAGCCGGTGTATCAGCAGATCATGGCAGCGCTCCGGGGAGCCATTTTAAAAGGTGAGCTAATCCCGGGGCAGAAGGTTCCCTCGGTCCGGGAAGTGGCCGCCGAGGCCCAGGTGAATCCCAACACCGTCCAGCGGGCTTTTTCAGAGCTGGAACGGGAGGGGCTTCTGGTGGGCGGCGGCACCAGCGGAAGGACTGTGACCACAGACGAGACGGTTCTCGCTGCCATGCGTCAGGAAACCCTACAGGAATTGGCAAGGGAGTGCATGGAACGCTTTGCGGTGTTCGGAGTGACCCTGGCCCAGGCGGCCCAGCTGCTGCTGGACCTAGAAAAGGAGGAAACATGACAAACACATTGGAGACGAAAAATCTCACAAAACGCTATGGAAGCGTCAATGCCCTGGATGGAATCAATCTGACCCTGCCTCAGGGAAAAATCGTGGGCCTGCTTGGTCCCAACGGCAGCGGCAAGACCACACTCATCAAGCTGGCTGCGGGATTGCTGACCCCCACGGAGGGCGAAATCACCATTTGCGGCGAGAAAGTGGGACCCAAAAGTAAGGCGCTGGTATCCTATCTTCCGGACCGGCCCTACTTTGCAAAGCAGACCACCGTTTCTCAGGAGCTGGACATTTTCCAGGACTTCTATGCCGACTTTGACCGGGAGAGAGCTGAGCGGATGCTCAGCGGCCTTGGAATTGACACCAAAGCGAGATTCCGCACCCTTTCCAAAGGCACCCAAGAGAAGGTCCAGCTGGTTCTGGTCATGTCCCGCAGGGCAAAGCTGTATCTGCTGGATGAGCCCATTGGCGGCGTGGATCCGGCAGCCAGAGACTACATTTTAAACACCATCATCAGCAACTACGACCCCGACGCCACCATTCTCATTTCCACCCATCTCATTTCTGACGTGGAGCGGGTGCTGGACGAATACATTTTCCTGAACCATGGCCGTATTCTTCAGACGGGAAATGCAGACGAGGTCCGGGAAAACACAGGGAAATCCCTGGACGAACAATTCCGGGAGGTATTCAAATGTTCCGAAAACTACTGAAAAACGATTTAAAGACCGCCTGGAAATTTCTCTGGGTTCTGTGGCTCATGGCCATAAGCGCTGCCGCTGTCGGTGTCGGTATGATGCGGATTATTAGTGCAGCGGAAAATACCACGCTGATTGCGGTGGGCACGCTTACAATGACGGCCGTGGCTTTCACCATATTCGGCAGCTGGGTCGCGTCCCTGTTTTTGCTGCTGGGAAGTTTTTACAAGAGCCGATTCACGGATCAGGGGTATCTGACCTTCACCCTGCCTGTGAGCACCCACGATGTGCTTCTGTCCAGCTACCTTACCAGCGCCCTGGGGATTGTGGTCAGCGCCCTTGTGACGGTTTTGTCCTTCGGAATTCTGCTGTTTTTTGGCATCTCCGACTTTGATGGTCAGCGGGTCCAGATCATTGGAATGTGCTTCCAGCGCTTACCGGAACTCATCGACATCTTCGGCGGATGGAATATCGTGCTGTTCGCCGTTTATATCCTGGTGGCGGCGCTCAGCGAACTGGTGACGGTCATGCTGGCAATCACCATAGGCGCAGCGATTGCCAAAAAACACAAGATTTTCTCCGCCATTGCCGTCTACTATGGCATCCATATGGTCCTGTCTTTCATTTACGGAACGGGGCTTGTGGCAACGTCTGTGACTACAGGCAAGTTCCAGCATTTCCTCCTGGGTCAGAGCGGCTTATTCCTGGTCTTTGGCGTGGGAGCGTATTTCCTCATGCACTACCTGGTGAATAAGAAGCTGAACCTGAACTGACGCATACTTATAAGGGAAGGACCTGATTCCCTTACAGAAATTTCAAAAAATAGCCGCTCCCAATCCGGGAGCGGCTATTTCAGTATGTCAAAAATGCCTCGCAGAGTTTGCCGCCTACGGCGGCAAATAAAATCCAATGCGTTTTCTGCCGGGGCGTGTACCTGGCAGAAAACACTTCTCAGGCTCCAAGTGTGGAATTTGTCCCCCATGGGGGACAAATTATGCACGCAGGAGACTGCAAAACACCTGTCAAAAAGCCTCAAAGAGGATTTTTGACAGTCTAAAAAAATAGCCGTTCCCAATCCGGGAGCGGCCATTTTTTACAGATTGTCCTTAATCTTCTGAATCATTTCGGCGTATTCTGTGTCGCTTAAATACACCTTGCCGGGGTTCATGGCGAAGGGCGTGCCCCACTCGAATGCGTCCTTGTACTTGGGTACGATGTGGAAGTGCAGGTGACAGCCGCCGTCGCCGTAGGCACCGTAGTTGACCTTGTCGGGATGGAAGGCCTTATGGATGGCCGCTGCCGCCCGGGCTACGTCCTCAAAAAATGCCGCCCGGTCCGCAGGGGAGATGTCCACAAGCTCGCTGACGTGGTCTTTGTAGGCCACAATGACCCGTCCGGGATGGCTCTGCTCCTTAAAGAGAATCAGCTGGGAAACCTGGAGGTCGCATATCTTGATGCCGAACCCTGCGAGAATTTCCCCGCCCATGCAGTAGCCACAGTTCTGATCTTTCATATCGTTTCCCTCTTTCCCCAGGAATTCCCCGGTTTGTTCTGAGAAAATGTTACCACAGTACGGCAGGGTGGTCAAGACCATTTCCATCAGGGAATCACTTGACAATTCTTACTCTCAGAACACCTTCGATGGTTTTCAGATTCTCCACCACCTGGTCCGAGGGGTGATGGTCCAGGTCCAGCATGGTGTAGGCGTATTCCCCGCGGCTTTTGTTCATAAGGCCGTCGATGTTGATGTTCTCTTCCGCAATGGCGGCGGTGAAGCGGCCGAGAGAGCCAGGGATGTTCTTATGGAGCAGGGTAATGCGGCCCTCGGCCCGGCAGACGCCCATATCGCAGTTGGGATAGTTCACGGAGTTCACAATATTGCCGTTTTCCAGGTAGTTCATCAGCTCCCGCACGGCCATTTTGGCACAGTTGTCCTCGGATTCCTCGGTGGAGGCGCCCAGGTGGGGAATGGCGATGCAGCCGGGCATCTTTGCGTTTTTTTCGTTTGGAAAGTCCGTGACGTATCGGGCAACCTTTCCGGATGCCAGGGCCTCCGCCATGGCGGCGTCGTCCACCAGAAGGTCTCTTGCAAAGTTCAGGATAATGACGCCGTCCTTCATTTTGGAAATGGCCTCGGCGTTGATCATCTTCTTGGTGTCCTCCAGAAGGGGCGTGTGCAGTGTGATAATGTCGCACTCCCGATAGAGGGCGTCCCGGTCGTTGATCCTTATAATGTGGCTGTCCAGGTGCCAGGCCGCCTCGATGGAGATGAAGGGGTCACAGCCGTAGACCGTCATGCCGAGGCTCCGGGCGGCGTTGGCAAGAGGGCCGCCTACGGCGCCCAGGCCGATGACGCCCAGGCTTTTGCCCCGGATTTCGTGGCCTGCAAACTGTCCTTTCCCCTTCTCCACAAGCCGTGCAATTTCGGAGCTGTCTTTGATGGTCTGCACCCAGTTGATGCCGCCTACCACATCCCGGCTGGCCAGAAGCATGCCGCAGAGGGCCATCTCCACCACGGAGCTGGCATTTGCACCCGGGGTGTTGAACACCACGATGCCCTGGTCTGCACAGGAGGTCAGAGGAATGTTGTTGACCCCGGCTCCCGCCCGGGCAACCGCCAGAAGGCTGGGGGAGAATTCCATCTCGTGCATACTGGCGCTTCGCACCAGCATGGCATCGGCGGCGCGGGCATCGTCGGTCAGGGTATAGTTTTCCGTCCAAAGGGCCGTACCTTTGGGGGATATCTTATTCAAATAGTGGATTTTGAACATATTTCCTACCTCTTTTCCGCTTTTAACGGTTTTCTGCCTCAAATTTCTCCATGAACTGCACCAGCTTGACAACGCCCTCCATGGGCATGGCGTTGTAGATGCTGGCCCGCATGCCGCCCACGGTCCGATGGCCTTTCAGGTTCACAAAGCCCGCTTCGGCGGCAGCGGCTACGAATTTTGCGTCTAAATCCGTGCTCCCCGTGACAAAGGGCACATTCATGAGAGAGCGGTCCTTTTTGACAACGGTGCCGTGGAACAGCTTGCTTTGGTCCAGAAAATCATAGAGGACTGCGGCTTTTTCTTGGTTTCGTTTCTGAATTTCCGGAAGACCGCCCATTTCCAGCAGCCACTTGAATACCTTCCCGCAGATGTAGATGCCATAGCAGGGAGGGGTGTTGTACATGGAGCCGGCGTCTGCATGGGTCTTGTAACGAAGCATGGTTGGCGTGCCCGGGAGCACGTCGTCCCGAATCAGATCCTCCCGAATGATGGCGATGACCACGCCGGCAGGGCCGATGTTTTTCTGGGCGCCGCCGTAGAGCATGGCGTACTTTGTCACATCCACGGGCTCAGAAAGGAAACAGCTGGATACGTCCGCCACCAGGTCCTTGCCCCGGGTGTTCGGCAGCTCATGGAACTTGGTGCCGTAAATGGTGTTGTTCTCGCAGATATAGACGTAGTCCGCGTCGGGGCTGATGGGCAAATCCCGGCAATCGGGGATGTAGGAGAAGGTCTTGTCGGCAGAAGAGGCAATGGCGTTGGCTTGACCATACAGCTTCGCCTCCTGCCAGGCTTTCTTTGCCCACTGGCCTGTGATGATGTAGTCCGCGACCTTGTTTTTCATCAGGTTCATGGGCACCATGGCGAACTGCTGAGACGCGCCGCCCTGGAGAAACAGTACCTTATAATTTTCCGGAATTCCCATGAGGGTTCTCAGGTCCGCCTCAGCCGCATCAATGATGGCTTGGTAAGCCTTTGAACGGTGACTCATCTCCATGACGGACATTCCGGTGCCCCGGTAGTCAAGCATTTCAGCGGCGGCCTCCTGCAAAACAGGTTCGGGAAGCACTGCCGGCCCGGCGGAAAAATTATACACCCTGGACATTTTCTCTTCCTCCTCTATTCATTCCCTGCCAGGAATCGGGCTATGAGCCGGTGTCCGTGAGGTTCAAAATTTCCGGACTGTCTGGCCTCGATTTCGTTATAGTGGGCAATGGACTTGCGCTCTTTTCTGCTGTCGTAAAGTAAATAGGGCACCGGGTCCCCGGTGTGGGTCCGAAGCCGCAGGAGATTGGGGTGGTCCGGCAGGACAAGGATGCGATAGTCTTCCCCGGCATCCGCCAGGGCCTTCACCACGGGGGCGATGATGCGGCTGTCAAGGTATTCGATGGACTTGACCTTCTCCGCCGCCAGACCCTGGTGGGCCATTTCGTCGGGGGCTTCCACATGGATGTAGGCAAAGTCACAGCCGTCTTTGAGAAGGGCCTGAATGGCGGCCTGTGCCTTGCCCTCCCAGTTGGTGTCAATGGACCCTGTGGCTCCGGGAACCTGGTATACCTTCATGCCAGCGCCCACGGCAATGCCCTTCAGCAGGTCCACGGCAGAAATCATGGCGCCTTTGAGACCCGTCTTTTCCTGGAAGCTTTGGAGGTTGGGCTTTGTGCCTGCCCCCCAGAACCAAAGAGAGTTCCCTTTGTGTTTTCCAGCGGCGGCCCGGGCCGCGTTCAGAGGATGGTCGTTTAAGAAGTCGAAGCTCTCCTTCATCATATTCCGGAGCACAGGGTCCGCTGGCAGATAGGGCCCGATGACCTTCGTCAGATGGTCGTGAGGCGGCTCCAAACGGGAAAGGCGGCCGTGCTTCCAAATCATAATGTGGCGGTAGCTGGTGCCCGTGTAGAATTGGAAGGTGTCGCTGTTCAGGTGTTCTCGAACGGCGTCCATGAGGATGTCGGCATGGCCCGTGGCGATTTCACCGGCGCTGTGGTCCAGAATGCGCTTTTCTTCGTAGGGCTCTTCTTCCGTGAGAGTCACAAGATTACAGCGAAACACGATGTCGTCGGGCTCCATAGAAAGCCCCAGACTCAGGGCTTCCAGGGGAGATCGGCCGGAGAAGTTGACACTGGGGTCATATCCCATGACCGACAGGTTAGCCACGTCGCTTCCCGGAGCCATGCCCTCGGGGACGTGCTGCACCATGCCCAGTTCCCCGCAGGACGCCAGGCGGTCCATGGTGGGGGTGGCGGCGAATTGCAGCGGGGTCATCCCCCCCAGCTCTGCCACAGGCTCGTCGGCCATGCCGTCGCCCAGGACTACGATGTATTTCATTCTGCTTCCTCCTTCTCACCATTCGTCCGCATTACAAAGACAAACGTCTATAATAAACAATATGGTATCATTTTACTGATAAAATTACAATCGGAAAAAGCACCAGAAATTCCGGATACTTACCTGTGGATAGTGGGGAAAATGGCGAAAATGCCTTGTTGTTTCCAAAGGGCTGTGGTATAATCCGACAAAAGGAGTGGTTTTTATGAAACTCGGCTACGATTTTTACCACCGTCCCTGCCTGGAGGTGGCCCATGACCTGGTGGGAAAGGTGCTCCATTTTCGGGGGCAGAGCCTGCGAATCACGGAAACAGAGGCCTACTGCGGAGAAAATGACACCGCCTGCCACGCCTTTAAAGGCAGGACCCCAAGAACCGAGGTGCTATACAGCCGGGCCGGCACAGCCTATGTCTACCTGTGCTACGGGGTTCATAACCTTTTGAATCTGGTCACCGGAGAGGAAGGAGAGCCGGAAGCAGTGCTGATCCGGGCCTGCGAGGGCTTCCCGGGACCGGGCAGGCTCACAAAATACCTGGGCATCACCCGGGCTGAAAACCGGGCCGACGTCACCGGAGACGGGGAACTCTGGGTGGAGGACGACGGCTGCATCTGCCAGGTGGTCACAGACCGCCGGGTGGGCATCGGCTATGCAAGTCAGGAGGACCAGGATAGACCCTGGCGCTTTCTGAAAAAATAGAGAATCTTCCCCGGCTCTTGCAAAACCCTTTTGTGTTTTGTATACTAAGAGAAACCCCAAAGGAGGCAGATTATGCAGGGACTTTTTTCCATTGACTCAAAATTCATGCAGGTGCTCAGCCGCATCTATGACATTGCGGTGCTGAATATGCTGTATCTTCTCACGTGCCTGCCGATCTTTACCATCGGCGCGGCCACCTCGGCGCTGTATGCCGTGTGCTTCCGCATGGGCACGGACCGGGAAGAGGGGATTCTAAAAACCTATTTCCGTTCCTTCCGGACGAACTTTTTACAGGGCACCGGACTGTTTCTGCTTCTTTTTGTGGGGGAGCTGCTGTGTCTGCTTGCCATCCGCATTCTGCTTCCCCAAAGCGGCTGGATGGGAATGGTCAGTTATCTCTGGATTGTACTGCTGGTGCTGCTGTCTTTTCTCTACAGCTATGCCTTTCCCCTTCAAAGCCAGTTCTGCAACTCGGTGGGGCAGACCTTAAAAAACGCGCTGCTTCTCTCCGTAGGCTTTCTGCCGCGGACGCTCCTGGTCTGCCTGCTGAACGCCCTGCCCCTGGGCGTCCTGGTCCTGGCACCGGATGTGGGCCTGAGAATCGGCTATGTGTGGTTCTTCTTCTACTTTTCTGCCGCAGCTTATGTCAATTCCCGGATCCTTCAAAAAGTGTTTGCTCTGTACACAAAACAGGAAGACAATCCCCAAAATCACGAATGATGGGGAAGGTTCGCTGCATTGCCGCCTCCGATGCGAAAGCACCGGAGGCGGTTTCTGATGTTAAGCCTGGACAAGCTCCTGCTTTCGGATAAGTTCAGATTTTCGGAACTGCTCTGCTGGAGGCACATCGATAAATTCAACGGTCTTGTCAAAGTTATTCTTGATAACCTCTTTGATTTCATCCAGGCTGACCCGGAAGAATTCCCGTCGAGGATTTACCATGTTAAGTTTTCGGTTTTCAAAAGCTTTATGCAATGCAGTTTCCAAAGCCGGAGCGTCCTCAGTGAAAATAAGGGCATGAACATCAAAATCAAAGGGAACAGAGGCGTCTCCCAGTTCATCAATACGGTCCATAGGCTCCAAACGACGGGTCATACCGATTTTGTAAATCCCTTCTCCAAATGCGCCGATGTTGGATATCACATATACATACCCAGCTTTTTGATTTGCGGCTCTGTAGTCCACTTTTTCTCTGGCACGCTGCAAATCTCCTATCTGCGCTTCCATTTCCGCTTTCTTTTCTTCCAAAGCCGGAAGTTCTTCTTCGGAGGCCGTTGCTATTTGCTGATTCAGTTTTTCCAGAGCATTTACATAATGCTTTTGCTCTTTCTCAATTTTCTTTTTTGCTTCTTCGATTTCTTTTTCCAACTTTGCACGTTCTCGCTCTTCCGCTTTCAACTGCTTTAGTTCGTCTTTTTCCTTTTGCTTAATTTGTTGGAATTCATAAGCTAGGTATAGTTCCTGAATCTTATAAACTCTGTATGTATCTGTGATTGCAACACCACAAATAGAGCCAAGCTTAGAAATTGCCGTATACGATGCTCGAATCCGCTTTTCTGCGCTTTCCACATTGTTGAATTTAACATGGTCTATTACATCATCGCATTCACAGTTGAACGCACGGACCAGAAGCTTTTGCATATTGGAAACCATTTTTTGTCCTGCTTTCTGGCTACCATTGACCGTCCATTTCGTGTTCCCAGTTGCGGCGTTTCCGGATTTTATGCAATCTTTTTGGCGTTGACGAATTTCTGCCAATGCATCCTTATATTGGGAGGAGTTGGCAAATGCGTATTTTGGTTCATATATTCCAAATGATTGCATGAGTAGAGCATCATTCACCTCTATCAGTTCTGCTTTTGCCTTCTCTGTTTCTTGCTCCATATTCTTAATCGCTATGGATTGCTCTTCTAGGGCCTTTTTGTGTGCTGCTTCTTCTTTGCAAATTTGCTCCTGCAACTCACAAAGCTCTTTCTTCATAGCATTAGATTGCTCTTCTAGGGCCTTTTTGTGGGCTGCTTCCTCTTCACGAATTTGCTCTTGCAACTCACAAAGCTCTTTCTTCTTTGCCTCGATACTTGCCGCAAGCTGGACATTGTCCAAGATTTCTGGTGTGAGAATGGCCTCTAACTGGGCTATTCTAGCTTTAAGTTCCTCATTTTCTTTTGCTTTAAATAAATCTCCGATTCCCATTTATTTTCCTCCTGCTTTATTTTTATATGATTATAGCACTTTAGCGAAATAAAGTAAAGGGCAAATAGAAAAAATTGGCCTCCGAATTTCGGATGGCCAATATATTGCAAAGCAGGGGAGAGTCAGAACTCTCCCCTGCAGGATATTTCCTTTATTTCCCGAACAGGGGCCGTGCCACTTTTTTATACAGCAGCATGGTCAGCACAGAAACCATGGTGCCTTTCAGCAGATTCAGAGGCGCCACACACAGGGCCACAAAGCTTCCCACGCCTTGAACGCCGCCCCAAATGGCTGTGCCCATGGCGATGATGCTGTCCAAAGGCAGCCCATAGAGCTGGGAGAACTTGGGGAGTAGATACACCGCGTTGAAAATACTGCCGAACACCGCCATGACAATGGTACCCAGGACCAGACCCACAATGGCGCTGTGGCGGCTCTTATGGGCATGGTAGACAATGACGGCAGGGAGCACAAAGGCGCAGCCCACAATGAAATTTGCCAGATCTCCCACATAGGCCGTGGAGGTGCCTTTGAGCAGCAGCTTCAGCATGATTTTCAAGCCTTCGCAAACCACCGTGGCACAGGGCCCCAGATAGAAGCCGCACAGGAGCACCGGAAGCTCGGAAAAGTCAAGCTTGTAAAATTCCGGAGCCAGAAACGGAACGGGAAAGTCGAATACGTGCAGAATCGTGGCGATGGCGGCGCAGATGCCAATGATGCAGACCCGCCGGGCAGGGGAGACCTCTCGTTTTTGGAGCCAAAGTTTCTCCGCCAGCTTTGCGAGAACCGCCAGCACTACCACGCAGGCGACGCTCGCCAGAAGGAAGGATAGATTGTCTTTGACCAATTGCATATGTATCACCTCAAAAAAGAATACGCCCTGAGCATACACTCAGGGCGCGAAAAAACGCAATTCCTTGCGTATCTTCTTCCATCCAGACTATACTGTCGGTATCGGAATCACACCGATTCTGCGCCATGCGCTCGCGGACTTTACCGCCGGTGGGGAATTTCGCCCCGCCCTGAAGATACAGTATTCAGTTGCCTATAACATAGCACGGCAGGAGAGACTTGTCAATCCCTGAAAACTATGATACAGTTATATGGGGGATTTTGTTGCCTCCGAAGTGTTTTCTGTAGAGGGCGCCGTCTGGGTGGTGGTCTCGGCAGGTGCGGTGGGTTTGGTTTCCTTGGGCATCTGGAAGCCCTGTATTTTCCCCTTCGCCGCTGTGTCTGTTACGTCGCCGCCGATGATCTCATTGTTGCTGACCAAGAGCGTTGCATACACCGGAGCAGTGGCCCCCGGGAAGTTGGTGATTTCGTAGACGTATCGCATGACCTTCTTCCCGGCGAATTTGGTCAGGTCGTAACCCTGACTTTTTTGCAGAGCATTGTACCGCAGGAATACCTCTCCGTTTTCCTGGGGAATCAGGACGGCGCTGGACTCTTTCGGAGACGACGTTACATTCCAGCCGAAGTCCGTGAGAAATTTTACCCGGGCATCGTTGCTCCCTGCAGCGGGAGCCCCGGTCTGGGCTGCAGTTTCCTTGCCGCCGAAGAGCAATACCAGCGACAGGACCAGGGCCGCCACGGCGGCTATGGCAATGAATACTTTTTTGAAATCGACCTTAGCGGTCATAACCATCATAAAATTCCCTCCCATTTCGATAGGTGGTACAGCCTATGATATGGGGACAGGGGATAGAACGGAGGACACGTGGAACGTCTGGACAAATTCCTGTGCGACAGCGGTGCCGGCACCCGGAGCCAGGTGAAGGTTATTTTAAAATCCGGCCGGGTGGCGGTGGACGGCGTGCCGGAACGGGACGGAGGCAGGAAGATTGACCCTCAGACCCAGACCGTGACCCTGGACGGGGAACCTCTGGGAGGAAAGCGCCGCATGGTGATCCTGCTCAATAAGCCGGCAGGCTACGTCACGGCCACTGAGGACCCGCAGCAGACCGTCATGGAGCTGCTTCCTCCAAAGTGGCGCCGCCTGGGCCTGAATCCCGTGGGAAGGCTGGACAAGGCAACGGAGGGGCTTCTGCTCTTTACAAACGACGGGACGCTTCTGCACAAACTCATCTCCCCGAAGAAGGCTGTGCCCAAAGTCTATTATGCCCGGCATGAGGGAACCGCCACGCCGGAAGATGCGGTGGCTTTCCAAAAGGGCCTCGTTCTGGGGGACGGAACCCAATGCCTCCCGGCAGAACTCAAGTCCCTGGGCCCTGGGGAGAGCCTGATTACGGTCTGCGAGGGGAAATATCATCAGGTCCGGCGGATGATGGCCTCCAGAAATATGACCGTGACCTATTTGGAGCGCATTCAGGAGGGAAATCTGACCCTATCGGGGCTGCAGCGGGGGGATTTCCGGGAGCTGACAGAGGCGGAAATTTCTGCGCTGGAAGCGGAAATTTGACCGTAAACGGGCATTTTGATGGGTGTTTTTTAGGACAGTGAAACCTTCCGGACCTGCCACTTGGGATTTTCCATAAAAAACTTGAGACTTTTTGCAGTAAAATGTCAAAAGGTACTTGCAAAGTGCGTAAAAACAATGTATAATAACATTACATTTTTGTTGAATGTGCATTTGGGCAAGAAAACCAATCTGGATTTCCCTTCCGGCTCGATGGAAAGAGACGGTGTCTGCAAATTTTGCAGGAGGGCAGTGCCGAAATTATAAGGAGTGACAGAAAAATGTCCAACAGTGTTTTTCAGAGCGTGATCGTCCAGTTGAGAGAAGTTTCCGACCGCACCTTTGGTGTTATGGATGCGGAAGGGTGCGTTGTTTCCTGCACAGATATGTCTCTTCTGGGAGAGCGGTTTACGGAGGCCGCATTGAAAGTGGGCAGTTCCCCTGACAGTCTGGTGGTATTCGGCCAGCGGACCTTCCGTGCCATTGTAGGCTCTTCCAATTACTTTGAGTATGCTGTTTTCTGCTCCGGCGATGACGAGCAGGCAAAAACCTGCTGCCAGCTGGCCTACATCGCCCTGAACGACGCCAAGAACTTCTATGAGGAGAAGCACGACCGGGGCACCTTCATCAAAAACATCATCATGGACAATATCCTCCCTGGTGATATCTACATCCGTGCCAAGGAGCTCCACTTCTCCACCGACGTTCCCCGGGCGGTATTCCTGATTCGGCAGATTGGCCGGACCGACGTAGCCACGGTGGACGTACTGGCGGGCCTGTTCCCGGATAAACAGCAGGATTTCGTCCTCTCCGTCAACGAGGCGGATGTGGTGGTGGTCAAGCAGATCGGTGCCAACGTTACAGGCGAAGAGCTGGAGAAGATGGCCGCTTCTATGGAAGAGCTTCTGAAAAACGAGCTTCACATCAAGACCGTTATCGGCATCGGCACCGTATCCGAGCGCCTGCGGGAGCTGGCTGACTCCTACAAGGAAGCCCAGACTGCCATTGATGTGGGCAAGGTCTTCGACACCGAGAAGAGCGTCATCAACTATGAGAACCTGGGCATCGGGCGGCTTATCTATCAGCTCCCCACCACCCTGTGTGAGATTTTCCTCAGCGAGGTCTTTAAGAAAAACTCCATCGATTCTCTGGACCAGGAGGCCCTCTTCACCATCAACAAGTTCTTTGAGAACAACCTCAACGTCTCCGAGACCTCCCGGAAGCTCTTTGTTCACCGCAACACTCTGGTGTACCGCCTGGAGAAAATCAAAAAGCTTACAGGACTGGATCTGCGCCAGTTTGACCACGCAATTGTCTTCAAAGTCGCCCTTATGGTCAGAAAGTATCTTACCAGCCGGGAGACCAGATAAAATTCCCAAAAGGACGCCTCGGTCTGAGGCGTCCTTTTTTCATGGATAAGGCAGGGACTTGAACCGTCCTGTTTTCCGTGGCAGCAAAGCTTCAAAGCACCTGCACAAATTTTGCCATAAAAATTTCAAAACAACGTTGCCATTCTGCCGGTTCTGTTGTAAAATAAACCCAAGTCATTCGCCCTAGGGCAGAAAACGTAGATGGGATGGGACAAACATGAAAGTTGTGCTCCAGAATTTGACAAAGACCTTCCCCAGCCGGGACAAAAAAGGAACGGAAGTCGTGGCCGTGAAGGATGTGACCTTTGAGATTCCCGATGGTCAGCTTGTGGGCCTGCTGGGGCCTTCCGGCTGCGGCAAAAGCACCATGCTGAATATGATCAGCGGCCTGCTGCGGCCCAGTGACGGCAAAATCTTCTTTGGAGAGGAAGATGTGACGGAGCTGCCCGCCGAAAATCGCGGCATTGGCCTGGTGTTCCAGAGCTACGCCCTGTATCCCCATATGACCGTGCGGCAGAATATTCTCTTCCCCCTGGAAAACCTGAAAGGTCCTGAAAAGCTGACAAAAGCCCAGATGCAGCAGCGAGCCCATGAGGCGGCGAAGCTGGTGCAGATTGACGAGCTTATGGACCGCAAGCCCAGTGAACTCTCCGGCGGCCAGCAGCAGCGGGTGGCCATTGCCCGCGCTTTGGTGAAGATGCCCAAGGTCCTGCTTCTGGACGAGCCTCTCAGCAACCTGGACGCCCGTCTGCGGCTGCAGACCCGGGAAGAAATCCGCCGTATTCAAAAGGAGACGGGTATCACCACTGTGTTTGTCACCCATGACCAGGAGGAGGCCATGAGCATTTCTGACCGTATTGTGGTCATGCGTGACGGCGTCCTCCAGCAGATCGGAAAACCGCAGCAGGTATATGACGACCCCATGAACCTGTTTGTCGCCAAGTTTCTGGGCACACCGCCCATTAATGTTTTTGACGGCAGAGTAGCAGGCGGCAAGGTCTATATTGGAGATGATCCGATTCTGACTGTGAAAAATGTTGCAGACCAGGACGTTTTTATCGGTATCCGTCCTGAGGGCTTTGAGCTGGACGAGAACGGCCCGCTTCATTGTGAGCTCCGGAATGTGGAGGTCATGGGCCGGGATGTCAGCGTGGTTTCCACCAATCCGGCCAGCCAGAACCTGACCATCCGCTCCATTATCGATGCGGACAACCGTGTGGATACCGCAAAACCAACCGTTCAATTCCAGGTGAAGCCCCACAAGCTGTTCCTTTTCGCCAGAGACACGGAAGAGCGTATTCCTTTTGAAGTGCAATAATATATAGCGGGTCGGCTGAGCCGACCCGCTTTTTACAGGATAGGACAATACATGATAATCTCTTTTTGCATGGTGCCGTCAGAAAGACGGAAGGAATTGGGAATCGCACCGCAAGTTACGAAGCCCATTTTTTTGTATAGGCCTATAGCACGTTCGTTTCCTTCCATGACTCTCAGTTCCAACTGCTCGAGGCCCCAGGCTTTGGCGGTCTGAATCAGCTCTGTGAGCAGGGCTGTGCCGATGCCAAGGCCCCAGTATTCTTTCAGCAGGGTAATGCCGATGCTGCCTCGATGGTGGTTTTTCAGCCTTTTATTCCGACACAGATTGCAATTTCCGGCGATTTTTCCGCCTACGGTGCAGAGAATCATCATTTCCGTCTCGGAATCAAGACTATTTTGCAAAAAAGTGGCTTCCTGCTCCGGAGTAAAACGAAACTCATTGGGGGTTAGCAAAAGATAGGACGTTTCTCCGTAGGTTTGCCTCATGAACGCTGCCGTTTCGGCTCCGTCACTGGGCAGTGGGGCACGGAGGATGGCAATCCTGCCATCCTTCAATCGAATCTCTTTTTCTGTAAATTTCATAATGTCACACTTTACAGCAGCGGAATTCCCGCCGCTTCACAGGCCTCTACGGTTTCACTGTCCCAGACGCTGGACTGAACCTCGCCGATGTGGGCGCAGCCCATCATCAGCATGGCAAGCCGGGACTGGCCGATACCGCCGCCGATGGTCAGCGGCAGTTCGCCGTTTAAGAGCATTTGATGGAAGGGAAGCGTCCGCCGATCATCACAGTGCGCCTCGGTGAGCTGGCGGTCCAGAGAAGCTTCATCCACACGGATGCCCATGGAGGAAATTTCCAGAGCCCGGTCCAGGGTGTCGTCCCAGAAGAAAATGTCGCAGTTCAGGTCCCAGTCGTCGTAGTCCGGGGCTCGGCCGTCGTGGGGCTTTCCGGAGTTTAACGCCCGTCCAATTTGCATGATGCAGGCGGTCCGGTGCTCTTTTACATAAGCCTTTTCCCGCTGGGAGCCAGTGGGCAGGTCCGGATACAGATCTTCCAGTTCCTGGGTTGTGATGAAGCTGACCTCCCGGCTCAGATTTGTGCGAAGCTGAGGAAAGCGCACATGGAGCCGGTCGTTGGTGTCGCAGATGGCCCGGACAATGGCCCGGACGATGAGCTTCAAAAAATCCAGATTCCGGTTTTCCCGGGTAATAACCTTCTCCCAGTCCCACTGGTCCACATAGATGGAGTGGACATTATCCAGGTCCTCATCCCGGCGGATGGCGTTCATGTCGGTATACAGGCCGTTGCCCACGGTGAAATTGTATCGTTTCAGGGCCAGACGCTTCCATTTTGCCAGGGAGTGGACAACCTGGGCATCGATTCCAACGGCGGGGACGTCAAAGGCTACAGGCCGCTCATAGCCGTTCAGGTTGTCGTTGAGGCCGGAATTTTCCGTGACAAACAGGGGAGCGGAGACACGCTTTAAATTCAGCGCCTTGGAAAACTCCTCCTGGAAGGTCTCTTTGATGTAAGCAATGGCACGCTGGGTATCGTAGGCGTCCAGCGCGGGGCGATAGCCCTGGGGAATGTAGATCTGATTCATAGATAACCCCTCTCTCCGAAAAAAGTTATGGTCTATTTTTACACATCTTTCATACAAAATCAAGTGCGAAATTAATTTTTTTGAAAACGCTGCAATCAAATGGGGCTTCTCAGCTGTATAATTGGTGAAATGCATTTCAGGAAGACGAGGATTCCTCGCCCCGCAAAGGAGTAGAATTCGATGACCAACGAGCAATTTACGGTCTATGCAAAAAAGTACATAGACACGGTGTTCCGGGTGGCATTCAACTACCTGGGCTCCCGGGCGGATGCCGACGATGTGACCCAGAATGTGTTTTTGAAACTTCTGGAAGCGGAGAAGGATTTTGAAAGCGACGACCATGTGAAAAACTGGCTTATCCGGGTGACTGTCAACGAGTGCCATAATCTGGTTCATTCCCACTGGTGGAAGCAGCCCTCCTACGAGGAGTGGGCGGAGAATCTGGTTTTTGACAATCCCGCCCATTCGGAACTTTTCTATGCGGTGGGGGATCTGCCGAAAAAGTACCGTCTGCCCATTTACCTCCACTATTACGAAGGGTATACCGCAGAGGAGATCGGGCAGATATTGAAAAAACCCAAAAACACCATCTGCGCCCAGCTCCGCCGGGGCCGGGAACGGCTCAAAGAAGCTTTGAAGGAGGCAAAAGACCATGTTTAAAGACCAATACCGGGAAGTTTTCTCCCAAGTGACCGCCTCCGATGAGACCAAAAGGAGGATTTTGAATATGACAAAGAAGCAAAAACCCCGCCGCCGCATTCCTGTAGGGAAGCTCATCATTGCCGCCGCCGTTGTCTGTATGCTTGCTGTGACTGCCAGCGCAGCGGAATTTATCGGCGGGTGGTATGTTGAACACTTCGCAAAACAAAACAACGAACCGTTGAACGATAAGCAGGTGAACTTCCTTTCCGATCACGTCCAGTCCTATCAGGAAACCCAGACAGCGGATAAGTGGACGGTAGAACTTCAATCGGCCATCAACGATGGCTTTCTGGGCTATGTGGTGCTTCATGTTTCGGCCCCTGAGGATGTGACCCTGGGGAATCACCTGTGGCTTGGGCCAAACAGTGGAATTCTCACCATACCCGAGGGCGTTAACGCCAGCCACTCAGGCTACTGGGAAGAGGACGGTGACGGACGCGCCAATACGGGAAACTATGTTCTGGAAATCAATCCCAATCAAAATACCAGCACTATAGAACCCTTCGGGCCCGATGTACAATGGAAAATCCACATTGCGGACATTCACACGGAATCGTTCAACGAGGAAACCGGGATGATTGAGGTAGAGAAAATCCTGTGCCAAGGAGATTGGGATTTCACCTTCTTCTTTGCCAATGGCCTGGAAGGCGTCGAGCTGATTCGAACCCCTGTGGAAACCCGAGTGGAAGTGGTGGGAGACACAGAAATCGGCGTGGCCGGAGCCTTGGAGGCGGAGACGGTGACAATCACTTCCTTCGTTCTGAAACCCCTGAGCGCTACCGTCGTCTGTGAACCCAAGCGTGTTACGAACTATGAGCTGGATGGAAAAATGACTGAGGTTGTCATGAAGGACGGAACCAGCATTCGTCTGGACCCGCCGGCCATGAATATGGGTGGGGAATATAATCTGCTGGAAGCCGCAGCCCCCATCGTTCTGGAGGACGTGGACCACATTCTCCTTCCCGATGGAACCGTTATTCCCATGCCATAGGAAACGCCCCGCCGGAAAACCCGGCGGGGCTGAATTTATAGGCTGTTCAAAAATGCTCTTACACAGTTCTCGTATTTTTCCGGGTCTGCCATGATGCTTAAGGTATGCTTTGCACCGGGGAAGGTAAAGCGCTTCACCTTTTCGGGGTTTGCCTTTTCCGCCTCCTCGCTCATTTCCGGAGGGACGAACAGGTCAGCTTCCCCGTGGAAAATGAGAATGGGCAGGGGACTGGCGGAGACAGCTTTTGCGGCGGTGGTTTCCTGAATGAAAAAACCTCCGTAAACCTTGGCGCCCAGACGAATGAGAGGCCACATGAGCCTGGTGTGCCGTTTCTGATGCTCGCCGACCCGGCAGATAATCTCCTTGGGAGAAGAATAGGGGCAATCAGCAATGATGCCCATGACGTTCTCCGGAAGCGGGAGGTCCGAAGCCATAAGCACCGCTGCACCTCCCATAGAGACGCCATAGAGGATGATTTTCCGCTGGGGCCACCTGTCGGCGGCATATTCCGCCCAGCTCTGTACGTCCAGCCGTTCCCGGATGCCGAAGGTGATGGAAATGCCCTCGCTGTGCCAGTGGGCTCGCTGATCCGCAATGAGCAGACTGCATCCCAGCCGGGTGAAAAGCTCGGAACTGGCGGCAAAATCTGCCATGGGATTGCTGCGGTAGCCATGGAAGCAAATGACTATGGGACCCATTTGGTTTTCGTAATACCGCCCATAAAGGCGCAGCCCGTCCTGGGAGAAGATGGTCACGGCCTCAAAGGCTCGCTGTTCCAGGGCCTCCGACAGCTGCAGAAGCTCCGGACGGTAGTCTTCAAATCGCTGGCTCTCAAATTTGGGGGCAGGACCTCGATTTTTCCGCGAAGCAAAGAATACCGTGCGGTAGGAAAAATAGCTAAAAGTAAGGATGACTCCCAAAATCCCGAGAAAGGTAAGAAGAAACGCCATATCAAAGTGCCCGGATAAATTCCATCAGCTCCGGGAAGCTGCCGTGGGGATAGCGGGAAATGTCCTTGCCGTCCCGATTAATCAGGCAGTCAGTGAGAAGGAACACCCGCATACCGAGTTTTTCCGCAATCATATCCTCGTCCGCATCATTGCCAACCATGAGGCAGTTTTCGGGACGCAGGTTTAGCTTTCCCAGAATTTCCCGGTAATAGTCCGGATTTGGCTTACAGAAAGAGGAATTTTCATAGGTTGAGATAAAAGAAAAATCCTCGGGCTGCAGCCCGGCCCAACGGATACGGCTCTGGGTAGCTATGGCAGGGAAAAAGGGATTGGTGGCCAGTACCGTAGCATAGCCTAGCGTGTGAATCTCCTTAATGGCAGCCGATGCTTCGGGGGTAAAACCGCAGTCATGCCGGACTTCCTGGAATTCTTTTTCATAAAATGCCGTAAAAACAGGCTCGTCTTTCCGGGCATCCCGGCCAAAGGCACCGTTAAAGACCTGCCAGAAAACTTCCTCATTGGTGGCGGAGCCATTGTTTGCAATCATTGCTCCCATGCCTTTCATCAGCGCCTTTCCCATAGTGTCTGGGTCATAGCCATAGGGGGCCATTTTTCTTGCCAGACGGGTGAGGTAGGATTTTACAAATTTATCCTGGTCCATTGGAAGCAAAGTACCATCCAGGTCAAAGAAAATTGTTGTGATCATTCATTACCTCTTGAATCATTAGGATTGAATTGAGCGTATTTTATAATTCGGGGAGGGTCGAAACCCTCCCCTGTGTGCACCTTATTTATTCATCGTCAGTGGATTCCTGGCCCACGGCCATGATGTCGTAGGGCGTGGTCTGGTAGACAAAATAGTTAAGCCAGTTGCTGAACAGCAAATGGGCGTGTCCCCGCCAGCGCACCATGGGGGATTTTGTATCATCGTCCCCGGGGTAGTAGTTTACAGGCACATGGATGGGAAGCCCCTGACTTTTATCCCGGAGATACTCCTTTTCCAGGGTGTCTGCGTCATATTCAGCGTGGCCGGTGACAAAAATCTGACGGCCCCGCTTGTTCATCAGCGCATAGACCCCTGCCTGAGGGGAAGAAGCCAGGATTTTTAGGCCCGGAACTTTTTCGATATCCTCCCGCAGGACTGTGGTGTGCCGGGAGTGGGGAATCCAGAACTCATCGTCAAATCCTCTGAGCAAAATGGCCCGCTTATAGTCTGCATGATGGGGATAGACGCCGAACAGCTTCTCCGGGAGCTGGTGCTTCCGAATGCCATAGTGATAATATAGCCCTGCCTGAGCGCCCCAGCAAATGTGGAAGGTGGAGTGGACGTGGGTCTTGCTCCATTCCATGATTTCGCAAAGTTCCGGCCAGTAGTCCACCGCTTCAAAGGGCATCTGCTCTACAGGAGCGCCGGTGATGACCATGCCGTCAAACTTCCGGTCCTTCAGCTCATCATAGGTTTTATAGAAGGTGAGAAGATGTTCCTGAGAGGTGTTTTTGGACCGATGGGAGGACACCATCATGAGCTCCAAATGGACCTGCAAAGGGGTGTTGCCCAAAAGCCTGGACAGCTGTGTCTCCGTGACAATCTTCGTGGGCATGAGATTCAGAAGTACAATCTCCAGGGGTCGAATCTGCTGGGTCTCCGCCCGGGTCTGGGTCATGACAAAGATATTTTCCTGCTGCAGGACCCCGGCGGCAGGCAGGTCGTTGGGAATTTGAATGGGCATTTACACGTTCTCCAATGCCTGAGCAATGTCTGCAATCAGGTCCTCTGCATTTTCCAAACCACAGCTGAGGCGGATCAGATCTGCGCCTACGCCTGCGGCGTCCAGTTCGGCGTCGGTCATCTGCCGGTGCGTGGAGCTGGCGGGGTGGAGGCAGCAGGTCCGGGAATCTGCCACATGGGTTTCGATGGAGCCTAATTTCAGGTGCTTCATGAAGGTTTCGGCTGCCTTCCGTCCGCCCTGGAGGCCGAAGGAAATGACGCCGCAGGAGCCGTTCGGCATATACTTCTGGGCCAGATCATAATACTTGTCGCCTTTGAGGCCGCAGTATTTGACCCACTTGACTTTCTCATGGCCCTGAAGATACTCAGCGATGGCCTGTGCGTTGGCGCAGTGCTGCTTCATCCGGAAGGGCAGACTTTCCAGACCCAGATTCAGGATAAAGGCGTTCTGGGGGGACTGGACACAGCCAAAGTCACGCATGAGCTGGGCAGTGCACTTGTTGATGAAAGCGCCTTCCATGCCAAAGCGCTCCGTATAGGTGACGCCGTGATAGCTGTCATCGGGGGTGCACAGGCCGGGGAATTTATCGGCGTATTTTGTCCAGTCGAACTTTCCGCTGTCCACAATCACGCCGCCCAGGGTGGCAGCGTGGCCGTCCATGTACTTTGTGGTGGAGTGGGTGACAATGTCCGCGCCCCACTCCATGGGACGGCAGTTCACCGGGGTGGCAAAGGTATTGTCCACAATCAGCGGCACGCCGTGGGCGTGGGCAGCCTTGGCGAACTTTTCGATATCCAGGACCGTCAGGGCAGGGTTCGCAATGGTCTCGCCGAAGACGGCTTTGGTATTGGGCCGGAAGGCGGCGTTCAGCTCTTCTTCGGTGCAGTCGGGGTCCACAAAGGTGGTCTCCAGGCCCATCTTTTTCATGGTCACGGAGAAGAGGTTAAAGCTGCCGCCGTAGATGGCGGAGCTGGCGACAATGTGGTCGCCGCACCCGGCAATATTGAACACAGCCAGGAAGGTGGCCGCCTGACCGGAACTTGTCAGCATGGCGGCGGAGCCGCCTTCCAGGGCGCAAATCTTTGACGCAACCGCGTCGCAGGTGGGATTTGCCAGCCGGGAGTAGAAATAGCCCTCTGCCTCCAGGTCGAAAAGTTTGCCCATATCTTCGGAAGTAGCGTATTTAAACGTGGTGCTCTGAACAATGGGAATTTGCCGGGGCTCGCCGTTTCCGGGGGTGTAGCCCGCCTGAATGCACAATGTCTCCGTGCGGAGTTTTTGTTCCATAAAAAGTCACCTCATAGAAAAGTTTAGTATCATTTTACTTCTTTGAAGGAAATTTGTCAACGAGAATCAAGTTATAACCACTCTGCCCTTGCAGGTGTTACAAAGACGAGCGGGTACTGCCGCCCTTGACCCTTTGCTCTCTACCCGCTGAAAGAAAACAAGGGGGCAGAAACATTCCGCCCCCTTATGCTATATTAGTTTAGTACAATAGCCTGAACAGCTTCTACAAGGTCCATAACGGAGGACCTGGGAATCAGAGATACACTTACACCATCAACAACAGCAAGACAGTTTGTTCCGTCGTAGCGGTAAAGAATGATTTCCACCTTAGGGAAATTTTCATTTTCCAGATAGAGTGTCAATCGGATTTCTTCTTTTTCTGTGGGCTGTTCACTGGTAAAGCTGCTGGCGCTGAGAGCATTCAGTGCATTCTGAAAATCAGTCAGATCCAGCGCTTCCTCCACAGCTTCTTCTGCTTCTGCTGCCGCATCTCCATCAGTTTCTTCGGCAACCGTTTCCGCAGTTTCTTCGGTAGCTGCGATGGTTGTGTCTTGGTCCTGATAATGCCAGATACGATTTTCATCTTCATCCAGTTCCGACACCAGAGTATGCTCGGTACCCTCCAGTGTAACATCAATCTGGTATACGTCCTCAAAGTCAGCCCAGAATACTTCTTTATGCCGAAGGGCGTCATAGGAAGCATCGAAAAGGATTTCATAAAGCTCAGAATCCATCTCATAGACGATCTGGGAATCACCGACGCGGACATACATGGATACGGATTCTGCATTTTCCTCGTCTGCTTCTGACTCCTGGGCGGCTTTCAACTCTTCAGGATCGTGGCTGATATGAACCACACAGCTTCCTGGAATTTGTGCATCTTCTTCGGATTCTTCATCAGTGTAGGTATAGTTTACGGTGATGGAAAGTTCCGGCTCATCCAGATAGTAAGAAGCCAATTCTTCCTCAGTGACATTGTAGGTGACATAGGTCTGAAGATCCATCGAAGCAATGGCATCCAGATACGTTGTTACCGCAGATGTATCCAGAGGCAGATACTTGCCATTTTGCTGAACAAAATAGACATCTTCATCGCTGTAGGAGTAACCACTGTCCTCAATCCGGTCAATGGTATAGTTTTCCTCGCCGGTAAAGCGAATATCTACTACATTTTCAAAACTGGGAAGTGCAGCTACACATAGTGCCGCACACACAGAACTGTCCTTTCCGCCAGATATGCCAATAACGGCATTACATCCCCGACCATTTTTCTAGAACCATGCCCGGATCCAGTGGATCAGGGCAGTTGTCATTTCCTCAGCATGAAAAGTCATAAAATCCTCCTTTACGCATCAATAGTGGAGATCCCCAGTGTCAACTCTTCCAGCACATCCAGCAGTACCCGGACGGTATCCAGGGCTGTGAGCATCGTTACACCATTTTCCACAGAACATCGACGGATCTGGCTGGAGCCTGTATGGACATCTTCACTGCGGACGTCCATGGTGTTGATGACATAGCTCACATAACCGGAACGGATGGAATCCAGAATTTCCGTTGAACCATCATCTACCTTGGCACGTATCCGGGTTTTGATCCCGTTTTGCCGCAGGAAAACCGCAGTACCAATCGTTGCCTCGATGTTAAAGCCAAGCTGATAAAAGCGGCGGAGTAGGGGAAGCGCTTCTTCCTTATCCTCATCGGAAATCGTGGCAAGCACGGTACCATAGTTTTGCAGCTTCATGCCCGATGCCTGTAATGCTTTATACAGCGCTCGGGTTAAAGAACGATCGTATCCGATTGCTTCGCCGGTGGATTTCATTTCCGGAGATAGGTAGGCATCCAGTCCCCGGAGTTTTGAGAAGGAAAAAGCAGGGGCTTTTGCGAAGAAACGATTCTTTTCTGCGGGATACAGGTCATAGATGCCTTGTTCCTTCAGCGATTTTCCAAGGGCAACCAGGGTAGCGATATCCGCAAGGGGATATCCGGTGGCTTTGCTCAGGAAGGGGACAGTGCGGGAGGAACGGGGATTGACTTCAATGATGTATACATTGTCACTGCTGTCAACGATGAACTGAATGTTGAATAATCCCTGGATTCCAATGGCAGGCCCCAGCTTCTTTGCGTATTGAAGAATGATCCCTTTGACTTTATTGGAGATTGAGAAGGAAGGATAGACGGAAATGGAATCGCCGGAGTGAACACCGGTACGCTCTACCAACTCCATGATACCGGGAACGAATACATCCTTGCCGTCACAGATGGCATCGATCTCCACTTCCTTGCCCCGGATGTACTTATCCACCAGCACCGGCTTTTCCTCGTCAATCTCAACCGCAGTACGCAGATAATGCCGAAGCTGTGCTTCATTGGAGACGATCTGCATGGCCCGTCCTCCAAGAACGAAGCTGGGACGAACCAGAACCGGGTAACCGATTTCCTTTGCGGCAGAAATGCCAGCATCTATGCAGGTAACGGCTTTTCCGGGAGGCTGCGGAATGTTCAACTGGAGCAGCAGTTTTTCAAAGGCATCCCGGTTTTCTGCCTTTTCAATGGCGGCGCAGTCGGTTCCGATGAGTGTGATCCCCAAATCGTGCAGAGGTTGGGCCAGATTGACGGCTGTCTGCCCCCCAAGGGAGGCGATGACACCCTCCGGCTGTTCCAGAAATACGATATTATAGACATCCTCCACTGTCAGCGGCTCAAAATAGAGCTTGTCGGAGCAGGTGTAGTCTGTGGAAACGGTTTCCGGATTGTTGTTGATAATGATTGCTTCATAACCGGCGTTCTTGATGGTTTGCACGGCATGAACGGTGGAATAGTCAAATTCCACACCTTGTCCAATACGGATCGGACCGGAGCCAAGGACGATGATCTTCTTGCGCTTTGACACGACAGATTCATTCTCGGATTCATAGGTAGAATAGAAATAGGGAATATAGCTGTCAAATTCTCCGGCGCAGGAATCGATCATCCGGTAACAGGGAAGGATGTTTTTCTCTATGCGTAAAGAAAGAATCGCCTTTTCCGAAACACCCCAAATGGCTGCAATTGCGTTGTCGGAGAATCCCATCTTTTTGGCAGCAAACAGTGCAGCGGCATCCATTTTTTTGCTGGCAAGCAGGGATTCCATACCGACAATGTTCCGTATTTTTCGGATAAAGAAGGGATCTATTCCGGTTGCGGTTACGATCTCATAGATCGATTCGCCCATGCGAAGCAGCTGCGCGATGGCATAAATCCTGTCGTCCGTGCCGATTGCAATGTAGCGCAGCAGTTCTTTTTTACTCCATTGGTCAAATTTTTTCATGTGCAGGTGGTGAATACCGATTTCCAGAGACCGGATGCCTTTTAATAGACTTTCCTCAAAGGTTCTGCCGACACTCATGGTTTCACCGGTTGCTTTCATTTGCGTTCCCAAACGGTTATTGGCATCGGAGAATTTATCAAAAGGGAATCGTGGCATTTTGGTGACCACATAATCCAGCGCCGGTTCAAAGGCGGCGCAGGTATTGGCAAGCATGATTTCATCCAGTGTCATACCGATACAGATTTTCGCGGAAACTCTTGCGATGGGATAACCGCTGGCTTTGGAAGCAAGGGCAGAACTGCGGGACAATCTGGGATTCACTTCGATCAGATAATACTGGAAAGAATTGGGATCGAGAGCAAACTGGACATTGCAGCCGCCCTGGATCTTCAGTGCCCGGATCAGCTTTAAGGCGGAGTCCCGGAGCATATGGTATTCTTTGTTGGTCAATGTTTGGGAAGGGCATACCACAATGGAGTCACCGGTATGAATACCAACAGGATCCAGGTTTTCCATATTGCAGACGGTAATGGCAGTATCCTTGGCATCCCGCATGACCTCGTATTCGATTTCCTTATAACCCTTGATGCTTTTTTCCACAAGTACCTGATGAACCGGGGAGAGCACCAGCGCATTCTTCATGATTTCCCGGAATTCTTCCGCATTATCTGCAAAGCCGCCGCCTGTACCGCCAAGGGTAAAGGCAGGACGAAGAACAACAGGATAACCGATTTCCTTTGCTGCCTGCAGCCCTTCTTCCATGGAATTGGCGATCATGGATGGAAGAACAGGTTCGCCCAACTGCTGGCAAAGCTCTTTGAACAGTTCCCGGTCCTCTGCCAGTTCGATGCTTTTACTGGGCGTTCCCAGAAGTTGGGTATGACATTCTTTCAGGATCCCCTTCTTTTCCAGCTGCATGGCAAGATTCAGTCCTGTCTGTCCGCCAAGACCGGGAATAATGGCATCGGGCCGTTCGTAGCGGACGATCCGGGCAATGTATTCCAGTGTCAGCGGCTCCATATAGACCTTATCAGCAATGGAAGGATCTGTCATAATGGTGGCGGGATTGGAGTTGCAGAGGATCACTTCATAGCCTTCTTCTTTCAGCGCCAGACAGGCTTGGGTGCCGGCATAGTCAAACTCTGCCGCCTGACCGATGACAATGGGGCCGGAACCGATGACCAATATTTTATGGATATCCGTTCTCTTAGGCATGGCTACATTCCTCCATTCTGCGGATAAATTCATCAAACAGATAGCTGCTGTCCTGGGGACCGGGTGCGCTTTCGGGATGGTATTGGACGCAGAATAAATGATCCTTCTCGCTGCGCAGACCTTCCACCGTTTTGTCCAGCAGATTGATATGGGTTACTTCCAGACCAGTGCCGGCAAGACTTTCCCGGTCTACCGCATAGGAATGGTTCTGAGAGGTGATCTCTACTTTGCCTGTAATCAGATTCTGTACCGGATGATTACCGCCCCGGTGTCCGAATTTCAGTTTGTAGGTTTTGGCTCCATAAGACAGCGCAATGATTTGGTGTCCAAGACAGATACCGAAAATTGGATACTTTCCCCGGAGTTGCCGCACCAGTTCCATGACCGGTGTTACATCCTCTGGATTTCCCGGGCCATTGGAAAGAAAAATCCCGTCCGGATACAGCTGCTCTACGTTTTCTGCTGTTGTGTTCCATGGAACGATGGTCACATCACAATTTCTTTGATTCAGACTGCGGATAATATTATGCTTGATCCCGCAATCTACAGCCACGACATGATATTTTGGTTTTTCTGCAGGGGAAACCCAGCTCGTTTTCGTGCTGACCTGCTGTACCTGATTTGTGGGAAGGCGCGTGCTGTGCAGTCGGGCGAGACCTGCCAGATTGGGGGTGGAACCTTGCGTGATCAGTCCTTTGCAGGTTCCTTTGTCGCGGATATGCCGTGCCAGACTGCGTGTATCTACCCCGGCAATTCCTGCGATCCCATGGCGCTGCATAACCTGTTCCAAGGTTTCTTCCGCCCGGAAATTGGAGGGCTGTTCATTGTATTCCCGAACGATCAAAGCACTGATAGTCGGCACGTTCGTTTCATAGTCGTCTGCGCACATACCATAATTGCCGATCAACGGATAGGTCATCACAACAGCCTGCCCGGTGTAGGAAGGATCAGAAAGGATCTCCTGATAACCCACCATGGAAGTGTTGAACACCACCTCAACGATTTTTTCGGAATCCGCGCCAAATCCGAATCCATAAAATTCGGTGCCATCCTCCAGGATGATCTTTTTATCGTACTCCCGAATCATAATTCTTTCCTGCCTTTCACCAGGGAGAGCTTCTGCTCAAACTGATCTTTTCTGGTGTCTTTGGGGACTTCCGTAGGATACCGGCCTGAGAAGCAGGCACTGCAATAGTCTGTGCTTCCGCAGAGACTTTCCAGGTTTTCCAGAGGAAAATATCCCAGAGAATCCACACCAATGATTTTTGCGATTTCTTCCACACTGTGGTGGCAGGCAATCAGGTGGTCCTGAGAATCAATATCGGTGCCGTAATAGCACGGATACAGGAAAGGCGGCGCAGAGATACGCATATGGATCTCCTTTGCGCCCGCGTTTTTCAGCAATGTGACGATTCTGGCGGAGGTTGTGCCGCGAACGATGGAATCGTCGATTAGAACGACCCGCTTTCCTTTCACCACGCTTTCAACAGGACTTAGTTTGATCTTGATTTGATCCACCCGGTGATCCTGACCGGGAGAAATGAAGGTGCGTCCTATGTATTTGTTTTTGATCAGTCCCATACCGTAGGGAATACCGGATTGCTGGGAATACCCAAGGGCTGCATCCAGTCCGGAATCCGGAACGCCAATGACAATATCTGCATCCACCGGATGGGCTTTTGCCAGAATGGCACCGGCTTTTCTCCGGGCATCATGAACACTGATCCCTTCAATGACGGAATCCGGGCGGGCGAAGTAGATATGCTCAAAGATACAGAGCTTTTTGGGAGCTGTGCTGCAGTGCCGCTGATCGCTATGAACACCGCTGCGGTCAATGGTCAGGATCTCGCCGGGAAGCACATCCCGGACAAATTCTGCACCTACTGCTTGCAGGGCGCAGCTTTCGGAGGCAACGACATAGGTGCCGTCAGCCATCTGACCAAAACACAAAGGGCGGAAACCGTGGGGATCCCGGACAGCCATCAGCTTCGTGGCGGACATCAGTACCAGAGAGTAGGCACCGTCTAATTTTTCCATTGCTCTGCTGACGGCTTCCTCAATAGAGGGAGCGGAAATGCGTTCTCTGGTGATCATATAAGCGATGGTTTCCGTGTCAGAGGTGGAATGGAAAATCGCGCCGGACAGTTCCAACTGCTGACGAAGGGGAAGGGCATTGCTTAGATTGCCGTTATGGGCGACTGCCAGCTTTCCTTTCAGGTGGTTGACCTGAATAGGCTGACAGTTGTTCAGATTGTTGCCGCCAGTAGTACCGTAGCGGACATGACCGACAGCAATCTCGCCCAGGGGAAACTTCTGCATTTCTTCCTGGGTAAAGACTTCGCTTACCAGACCAAGACCCTTGTGAGAAGTGAATACACCATCCTCGTTGACCACGATCCCGCAGCCTTCCTGCCCACGGTGCTGGAGTGCATACAGTCCGTAATAGACAAGACTGGCTACATCCTCGGTTGTTCTGCTGTACACACCAAAGACACCACATTCTTCATGGATGCTCATTTTTGACCCTCCAGACTGGCTTTGATAAAACCTACAAACAGGGGATGGGGCTTATTGGGACGGCTCTTGAACTCCGGATGGAACTGAACACCCACATGGAAAGCCCGGTCACAGAACTCAACAGTCTCTACAAGCCGTTCGTTTGGGGATACTCCGCTTAAAGTCAAACCGGCATCGGTCAGAATTGTGCGGTATTCATTGTTAAACTCATAACGGTGCCGATGCCGTTCGCTGATATGATTTGTGCCGTAGCAGCGCTGCATAGTTGTATCAGGGGCAATGATGCACGGATATGCACCCAGCCGCAGCGTACCGCCTTTGTTGATCTCATTGCTTTGACCGGGCATAAAATCAATGACCTTATGGGCAGCATCCGGAGCAAACTCACCGGAATTGGCATCCTGCAGCCCAGCGAACCGGGCGAACTCAATGACCATGATCTGCATACCGAGGCAGATCCCAAAGTAGGGGATATGATTCTCACGGGCGTATTTTGCTGCCAGAATCATACCTTCAATACCCCGGCTGCCAAAGCCGCCGGGAACCAGAATACCGTCTAATCCTGCCAGAATCTCGTTATAGGTTTCACAGGTTAACGTTTCAGAATCGATCCACCGGATGTCCACATCGGCATCCAGCGCGTATCCTGCATGGCGCAGGGCTTCTGCCACAGACAGGTAGGCGTCATGGAGCTGAACATATTTTCCTACCAGACCAATGGTAACGGTTTTGCTGCGGTGATAGATTTTCTTTACAAGCTCTTTCCATTCTGTCAGATCAGGATCGTCTGTCTGGATTCCCAGTTCCCGACAGACGATCCCGGAAAAGTTCTGCTTTTCCAGCATCAACGGTGCTTCATACAGGACTGGAATGGTGATGTTTTCAATGACGCAGTCAGGCTTAACATTGCAGAACATACTGATTTTCTGGAAAATGCTGTCCTCCAGAGGTTCATCGCAGCGCAGAACGATGATATCCGGCTTGACACCCATACCCTGCAGCTCACGGACAGAGTGCTGGGTGGGTTTGCTTTTGTGTTCGTCGGAGCCACGGAGGAAGGGGACAAGGGTCACATGGATGAACAGGCTGTTTTCTTTTCCCACTTCCAGAGAAATTTGCCGTACAGCTTCCAGAAAGGGCTGGGATTCAATGTCACCGATGGTGCCGCCGATTTCTGTAATGACCACATCGGCATCGGTCTGTTTTCCCACTCGGTAAACAAATTCCTTGATTTCGTTGGTCACATGGGGAATGACCTGTACAGTGGAGCCAAGATATTCTCCACGCCGTTCTTTGTTCAGAACATTCCAGTAGACCTTGCCGGTGGTCAGGTTGGAATATTTATTTAAGTCTTCGTCGATAAAGCGTTCATAATGCCCCAGATCCAGATCGGTTTCCGCACCATCCTCGGTCACATATACTTCGCCGTGCTGGTAAGGACTCATGGTGCCGGGATCTACATTGATATAAGGGTCCAGCTTCTGTGCGGCGACTTTCAAGCCTCTGGATTTCAATAACCGACCCAGAGAAGCGGCTGTAATACCTTTTCCAAGACCGGAGACCACACCGCCTGTTACAAATATATATTTTGTCATGTTCCTCACTCCACAGTTACGGATTTTGCCAGATTCTTCGGTTTATCAATATCGCAGCCGTTCTCCCGTGCTACATGATAGGCAAGTAGCTGTAAGGGGATGATCTCCACTGCTGCACTGAACAGGGGATGAACCTTGGGAATATAGAGCATATCATCTGCAAGGGAAACGATTTTAGCATTGTCCCGAAAAGCTACTGCCAGAACCTCAGCACCACGAGCCTTTACCTCTACAATGTTGCTCATGGTTTTTTCCGTAATGGCCTCATTGCAGCACAGGGCAATGACAGGCTGGCCTTCACAGATCAGTGCAATGGTTCCATGCTTCAATTCGCCGGCAGCATAGGATTCTGCGTGGATGTAGGAGATTTCCTTCATCTTCAATGCACCCTCCAACGCAACGGCATAGTCAGTATTCCGGCCAATGAAGAACATGGAGCAGGAGCAGTGGTATTTCTTTGCCAGATGCACCATTCCGGGATTCATATCCAGTGCCTGTTGGATTTGTTTGGGTAATGCCTTTAAGGCACTGAGGAGTATTCGCCAGGTACTGTCTTCAACGGTTTCCAACTTTTTGGCTGCATAGAGAGCGAACAGGTACAGAACAGTTAGCTGCGTGGTATATCCCTTGGTTGTAGCGACTGCGATTTCAGGACCTGCCCAGGTATACAGACACCAGTCGGCAATTTTTGCAATGGTACTGCCGACCACATTTACGATGGCCAGTGTTTTGGCACCTCGTCTTTGACATTCCCGCATGGCGGCAATGGTATCTGCTGTTTCACCGGACTGAGATAAGACAATCAGAAGTGTTTGGTTGTCGATCAACGGATCACTGTAGCGCAGTTCACTGGCAAGCTCTGTCTGCACAGGAAGTTTACATAACTTCTCGATTGCGTATTTTGCGGCACAGCCTGCATAATACGCAGAACCGCAGGCAGTAATGAGAATATTGCGGATGCCGGACAGGTCGATATCCAAATCATCAAGGGAAATATCACAGCCTTTCATTCTAGGTGCCATGGTAGCTTTGACAGCCCGGGGCTGCTCCATAATCTCCTTCAGCATGAAGTGATCATATCCGCCTTTCTCAGCAGCCTGGATGTCCCATGTGATTCTGCTGATCCTTTTCTGAAGAGTATGCCCCGTGCAGTCGAAGATGGTAACGCAGTCCGGTGTAAGTTCAGCAAATTCACCATCTTCCAGATAGATTGCATTTCTGGTATAGGCCACCAGTGCGGTCACATCGGATGCAAAGTAGTTTTCTCCGATTCCCAAACCTAGAATCAACGGACTGGATTCCCGAACCGCAAAAATCTTTTCCGGCTCGTCGGCACAGATGATACCCAGTGCATAGGAACCTCTCAGCCTTGCGGATGTCCGCATGACAGCCTGCTTCAGATTTCCTTTGTAATACATTTCAATCAAATGGACTACTACTTCAGTGTCGGTTTCACTTCCAAAGTGATAGCCTTTCCGGGTAAGCTCTTCACGAAGGTCCATATAGTTTTCAATGATACCGTTATGCACCACAGCGAACCGGCCATTATTGCTGGTGTGGGGATGGGCATTGGGTCCTGTTGGCGCACCGTGGGTTGCCCAGCGGGTGTGGCCGATTCCGGTCATGCCTGGTAGCAGTTTTCCGTCATCTGTTTTCTCGACCAGTCCGGCGATCCTGCCCGTGACCTTGCTGACCGAAATATGATTATCCTGAACCACTGCGATTCCGGCTGAGTCGTATCCCCTGTATTCCAGCTTTTTTAGCCCTTCCAACAAAATGGGGGCTGCGTTCTGCGTTCCTGTGTATCCGACGATTCCGCACATAAAAGTTCCTCCATGAATAAAGTAAGCCTGTGATTTCAATTGGTTGGACCCGCTTGCGGTGCCCGACATCTTCCTTGCGCCGAAGCGCTGCGTCATCTGTCGACCCCTGCGCAATAAATCATCTCGCTTTTTCTGCCGCTGGCAGCGCTCGGTGATTTATTCCCATTCCACCGTTGCCGGAGGCTTGGATGTAATGTCATACACAACCCGGTTGATTCCGGGAACCTCACCTGTGATCCGGCTGCTGACCCGTTCCAGAAGATCAAAGGGCAATTTCGTCCAGTCTACTGTCATAAAGTCATCTGTTGTAATACAGCGAAGGGCAATGGTATGACCGTAAGTTCGCATATCGCCCATAACACCTACGCTTCTGGTATCCGTAAGTACGGCGAAATATTGACTGGCGATATTTTTGACAGGGTGATTTTCCAGTTCCTGCCGGAAAATCCAGTCTGCTTCCCGAAGAAGATCCAGTTTGCACTTTGTGACGGAGCCGATGATCCGAACGGCAAGTCCGGGACCGGGGAAGGGCTGGCGATAAATAAGTTCTGATGGAATACCCAGTTCAAGACCGACTTTGTGAACTTCATCCTTGAACAGATCCCGCAGCGGTTCCACGATTTTTTCAAATTCCATTCGTTCCGGAAGTCCTCCTACATTGTGGTGGCTTTTGATGGTGCTGGCATTTCCGGAACCACTTTCGATCACATCCGGATAAATGGTACCTTGCACAAGAACGTCAACATTTCCCAGCTTCCGGGCTTCTTCCTCAAAGACACGAATGAATTCTTCTCCAATGATCTTACGTTTTTGCTCCGGTTCCGTAATGCCTTCCAGTTTTTTCAGAAAGCGGTCCTCTGCATTGACACGAATCAAATTCATGTTAAATTGCCCACGGAAAATACGTTCTACCCAGTCGCCTTCCTCTTTCCGAAGCAGACCATGATCCACAAAGACACAGGTCAGACCATCTCCGATTGCTTTGTGGAGAAGAACTGCGGCAACGGCACTGTCCACGCCGCCGCTGAGTGCGCAGAGAACTTTCTTGCCGGAAAGCGCACGCTGATATCTGGAAATGCTTCTCTGGACGAAGTCCTCAAGGTTCCAGCTTCCGCGGCACTGACAGATATCAAACAGAAAGTTGTGCAGGATTTGTTTTCCATATGCTGTATGGGATACTTCCGGATGAAATTGTACACCGTACAGCTTACGGCTTTCATCACACATGGCGGCACAGGGACACTTATCTGTATGTGCAATGATACGGAAGCCGCTGGGAACCTGGGAAATATAGTCGGTATGGCTCATCCAGCAGAAGGAGGTATGAGGAACCCCCTGAAACAGAGTGCAGCTTTTGCTGTACAATGCAGTTTTCCCGTATTCACTGCTGCTTTGTGCACTGCTGACCTGACCGTCAGCCATAAATGCCATCAGCTGAGCACCATAGCAGATTCCAAGAATAGGGATTCCCAGTTTCAGAACGGCAGGATCATAGTGAGAAGACATTTTGTCGTAGACACTATTGGGGCCGCCGGTAAAAATAATGCCCTTGTATCCGGCTTCCTTGATCTCGGATACTGAGATTTGATTATAGGGTTTGATTTCCGCATAGACCTGCTGTTCCCGGACTCTGCGGGCAATCAGCTGGTTATACTGTCCTCCAAAATCCAGGACAAGGATTTTCTCTTCCATAGCAGCCTCCTTACAGATCAATCTCGGTATCGTGCGAATTGGCTGCGGGTCTGCCCGCTTATTTGCCGCTTGCACCGTAGTTGGAAAGAACACGGGCAGACGGATCGTTCACATTGCAGCCGTCCCAATCCTTGTTAGGCATCCAGAAATCGATAATCATTTGGCTCTGATTTGGATAGTATTTTTCAAACAGTTCCCGGTAAAGCAGGGATTCCTTGGTAAATGGACGTGCATGGTCATATTCCTGACATTCTGTTTCAAATTCCGCATCGGTGAAGTATTTTTCTGCAAATGCTTTCAGGTAGTCCACCATAGAATGTCCCACCGCATCGGAGAACGCTGCTTTTTCCCGCCAGAGGATATCATCAGGCAAATAGCCAAGACCTTCAAAAGCATGGCGCAGCAGATACTTTCCCTTTCCGTACTTGTTCAATTTCATTTCGGGGTCGATTGCCATAACATATTTCACAAAATCCAGATCACCAAAGGGAACTCTGGCTTCCAGAGAGTTGACACTGATGCAGCGGTCTGCCCGGAGAACATCGTACATATGAAGTTCCTGGATCCGCTTTTGTGCTTCTTTCTGGAAAGCGTCCGCAGAGGGGGCAAAGTCCGTATATTTATATCCGAACAGTTCATCTGAGATCTCACCGGTAAGCAGGACGCGGATATCGGTATTTTCGTGGATGTACTTGCAGACCAGATACATACCGATGCTGGCCCGGATCGTGGTGATATCGAAGGTGCCCAGCAGCTCCACAACGGTTTCCAAGGCATCTAAAACATCTTCTTTGGAGATGATAACCTCAGTATGGTCGCTGCCAATGAAGTCCGCGACCTGCCGGGCGTATTTCAAATCAATGGCATCCTCGCTCATGCCGATGGCAAAGGTTTTGATCGGTTTCGTGGTTTCCTTGGCAGCTATGGCACAGACAAGGGAGGAATCCAGACCGCCGGAAAGGAGAAAACCAACCTTAGCATCTGCGACTAACCGCTTTTGCACACCGGCAATGAGCTTTTCCCGGATATTGCAGCATACTGTTTCCATGTCTTGCTTGTGATAGGATTTCACAGCTGCGATATCACAATAGCAATAGAAGACTTCGTCTTTATAATAATGTCCGGGTGGGAAAGGCTGGATCTGTGCTACAAGTCCAACCAGATTTTTCGGTTCACTTGCAAACAAGATCGTTCCATTTGGATCATACCCGTAATAGAGGGGGCGGATACCAATAGGGTCTCGTGCTGCGATGAAGGTATCCTCCTTTGCATCGTAGAGGATGCAGGCAAATTCCGCATCCAGCATGGAAAACATTTGGCAGCCGTATTTTTCGTACAGCGGTAACAGGATCTCGCAGTCGGAATCGCTTTTGAAGGTGTATTCCGGTGACAATTCCATCCGAAACTGCTCAAAACCGTAGATTTCACCGTTGCACACAATGGCGCTTCCGTTCAGAGTAAAGGGCTGCATTCCTTCCGGATGAAGGCCCATGATTGACAGACGGTGGAACCCCAAAAGTCCCTGTCCGACTTCAATCATGCGGGAATCATCCGGACCACGGGAGAGGGTGCGCCAAAAGCCTTCTTCAAAGGCTTCCTTTTCAATTGGTTTGCCGCAATAGCCAATAATGGAACACATTGTTGTTTCCTCCTTAAACCAACCCATGGGAGAACCGCATAGCGGTTCTCCCGTAGGTTATTATTTCTTATTCAACGTCCTGCAGGGCATCGTATCCTTCCTCGCCGGTGCGAACCTTCACAACGTTTTCTACGTCATAAACGAAGATCTTGCCGTCGCCAATATGTCCGGAGTAACGTTATAATACTTACCCCCTGAAAAAATTTTTATCTCCACTTTTCCACCCATCAGGAGGGGTGGTCAGCCCCTCCTGTGAGCCGTCCCGGACGGCAAGAGGGTGGAAAAGAAAGGGGAGCGATTTAGCGGACGCCAAACAGCAGTTCGCCGTAGGTGGGGAAGGGCCAATACTTTTCGGCGGTGATGGTTTCCGCTTCGTCTGCGACCGTCCGCAGAGCGGCCATCTTGCCGATGACAGTATCCCTGATCGCATAGGATTCTTCCGTAATATCCGATGCGGATTTCAGTTCCAGCAGAGCTTCATCCAGATCATCGGCTTTCACAGCGATCTGATCGGCGAGCCTGGATAATTTGTAAATCAGTCCGGTCTCATAAAGGCAGGCAAGCTCAGGAGCGACCGCTCTTTTTGCGGCAACAGTTGCAGAAAGCTCTGCGGCATAGGCTTCCACAGCGGGAAGGATCTGCTTCCTTGCCATATCGATCATGGTGTTTGCTTCGATGATGACGGTCTTGCAATAGTTTTCGAGCTGAATTTCGCAGCGGGACTTCAGCTCTGCCAGAGTAAACACCTTGTGAGAGGTCAACATCTGTACATTCTTTTCATCCAGGCTATGGGGGATGCAGTCAGGCGTGGTGGGGTAATTGCACAGGCCGCGAACTTCCGTTGCCTCCTTGATCCAGGCTTCGTCGTAGCCGTTGCCATTGAAGATGATCCGCTTGTGATCCTTGATGGTTTTACGGATCATTTCATGGAGTGTTCCTTCAAAATCCTCAGCGCCTTCCAGTCGGTCTGCATAGATCTTCAGGGACTCAGCAACCGCTGCATTGAGCATGATGTTTGCGCAGGCGATGGAATTGGAGGATCCCAGCATACGGAACTCGAACTTGTTTCCGGTGAAAGCAAAGGGAGAGGTACGGTTACGGTCGGTGGTATCCCGTGCGAATCGGGGAAGCACATCTACACCCAGCTTCATGGTCTTTTTCTTGGCGGCTTCGTAAGGTGTATCATTTTCAATGGCATCCAGAATGCCCTGCAGCTCGTCGCCCAGGAAAATGGACACGACGGCAGGAGGTGCTTCGTTGGCTCCCAGACGGTGGTCGTTGCCTGCGGTGGCAACAGAGATCCGCAGCAGATCCTGGTAGTCGTCTACCGCCTTGATAACGGCACACAGGAACAGAAGGAATTGGGCATTTTCGTAAGGCGTATCACCGGGAGACAGCAGATTCACACCGGTATCTGTGGCGATGGACCAGTTGTTGTGCTTACCGGAACCGTTGACACCGGCAAAGGGTTTCTCGTGGAGCAGGCAGACAAGACCGTGCTTTGCCGCGACTTTCTGCATGATCTCCATGGTCAGCTGGTTGTGGTCGGTGGCAATGTTGGTGGTGGTGTAAATGGGAGCCAGCTCATGCTGGGCAGGAGCAACTTCGTTATGCTCGGTCTTGGCTAAGATTCCCAGCTTCCACAGTTCTTCGTTCAGGTCTGCCATGTAAGCAGCTACACGGGGCTTGATGACACCGAAGTAATGGTCATCCATTTCCTGACCCTTGGGAGGCTTGGCACCAAACAGGGTTCTGCCGGTGTAGATCAGATCCTTGCGCTTTTCGTAAAGCTCCTTGGGAACCAGGAAGTATTCCTGCTCCGGGCCGACAGAGGTACGGACGCACTTAACATCCTCGTTGCCGAACAGCTTCAGGATCCGCATAGCCTGCCGGTTCAGTGCTTCCATAGAGCGAAGCAGCGGGGTCTTCTTATCCAAAGCCTCACCGCCATAGGAACAAAATGCAGTGGGGATGCACAGGGTCTTGCCCTTGATAAATGCGTAGGAAGTGGGATCCCATGCGGTATAGCCTCTTGCTTCAAAAGTTGCCCGCAAGCCGCCGGAGGGGAAGGAGGAAGCATCTGGTTCGCCCTTGATCAGCTCCTTGCCGGAAAAATCCATGATGATGCCGCCATCCGGTGCGGAAGAAATAAAGCTGTCGTGCTTTTCAGCGGTAATACCGGTAAGCGGCTGGAACCAGTGGGTGTAGTGGGTAGCGCCGTGTTCAACTGCCCAATCCTTCATTGCAGCTGCAACAGCATTGGCGACACCAGCATCCAGCTTGGCACCCTGATCGATTGTCTTGCGGAGGGACTGATAAATATCGGCATTTAATCTTGCCTTCATGACACGGTCATCAAAAACCAAGCAGCCAAAATAATCCGAAACAGTACCCATAAGATTTACACTCCTTTTCAGAATTTGGCAGACCCGGAGGAGAATGTGAAGGGGAAAGGAAGAGACAAAGAAAAAAGCATTGTCAAGGGAAATGGTTCCTCCGGGCCGCCAGGGTATAAAAAAGGCAAAGGCGTCTAAGAGCTTAATGCTCAAAGACGCCTTTGCCTTATGGGTGCATCATACACCCGTAAATTTGATTTGTCAACACCCTGCACAAAAAAAGTTTTTTGACCTTGTATACATTGACAAATTCTGTAAGTTGGAATATAATACCATCAATGAGCAAAGGCGTTCATGGATAGGGAAAGTCTACCCTGTCGGTGAACGCCTTTGCTTTTTTTATTTTTGTCCGAAAGGATTGAAGTGTATGAAGCCAGAAGGTCAAGTGCGTATTCCATCAGGCTGCGCGATTGCTGCTGTTATTTCCAGAGACGGCAAACGAATGTCTGGCAAGATGATTTGCGAAGCCATGAAACCTATGCATGACCGTTCCAACGGTCTGGGCGGTGGATTTGCAGCATATGGGATTTATCCGGAGTATAAAGATTTTTATGCACTGCATTTGTTCTTTAATGAACGGGCAACCCGGAAAAACTGCGAAGTATTTCTGAAAGAGCGGTTTGAAATTGTAAAGTCCGAAATAATACCTACCCGAAAGATTCCTGCAATCACAGATGAGCCGATCATCTGGCGTTACTTTGTTACGCCGCTCCGCAGCGCACTTACCGCTATGCAGGTGGACGAAAGGGAATTCGTCGCCAGAACTGTCATGAAGATCAACACGGAAATGCCAGGTGCCTATGTGTTTTCCAGCGGCAAGAACATGGGAACCTTTAAGGCTGTAGGTTTTCCGGAGGATGTGGGAGAATTCTACCGCCTGGAGGAGTATGAGGGTTATTCCTGGACCGCCCATGGCCGCTATCCCACCAATACCCCCGGCTGGTGGGGTGGTGCCCACCCTTTCACTCTTCTGGATTATTCCATCGTCCACAACGGCGAGATTTCTTCCTATGATGCGAACCGTCGCTTTATCGAGATGTTCGGCTATAAATGCAATTTACAGACCGACACCGAGGTCATTACTTACATCATGGATTATCTGCTGCGGCGGCAGGGACTTTCTTTGGAGGAAGCCGCGTCAGTCATTGCTGCTCCTTTCTGGAGTACCATACAGGGAAAGGACGAATCGGAACAGCAGCGGTTATCTTATCTGCGAACTGTGTTCCCCAGTCTGCTGATCACAGGCCCTTTCTCCATTATTCTGGGCTTTGACGGCGGCTTGATGGCGCTGAATGACCGGTTGAAGCTGCGCTCCATGGTGGTGGGTGAAAAGAACGACAAGGTATTCATCGCCAGTGAAGAAGCGGCAATCCGAACCATGGAGCCGGAAGCGGAAAATATCTGGGCACCTGCCGGTGGAGAACCAGTGATTGTGACTGTGAAAGAAGGTGCCTATTAATGGGAATTTCATTTATCTATCCGGAATTTGAAGTGATCCGGAATGAAGACCGTTGTGTCAGCTGCCGGGTATGCGAGCGGCAGTGTGCCAACGAAGTACATTCCTTTGACGCAGAGCATAAACGTCTGATCAGCAATGAAACCAAATGCGTCAACTGCCAGCGCTGTGTTTCCTTCTGCCCTACCAGAGCATTGAAAATTGTGAAAACCAATTGTTCCCTCCGTGAAAATGCAAACTGGCAGAGCGATACAGTTCAGGAAATCTATAAGCAGGCAAATTCCGGTGGTGTTCTGCTGTCCTCCATGGGTAATCCCAAAGAACTTCCTGTCTACTGGGATAAGATCCTGATCAATGCTTCCCAGGTGACCAATCCATCCATTGATCCACTCCGGGAACCAATGGAAACGAAAGTATTTCTGGGCAAGAAGCCGGAGAAAATCCGCCGGAAAGAGAATGGAGACCTGTGCTGTGACCTGGCACCCCAGCTGGAACTGAGTATGCCGGTGATGTTTTCTGCTATGAGCTACGGTTCCATCAGTTATAACGCTCATGCCAGCCTCGCCAGAGCTGCTACCGAACTGGGCATCTATTATAATACCGGTGAAGGAGGTCTGCATGAGGACTTTTATGTGTATGGACCCAACACCATTGTGCAGGTAGCATCTGGTCGGTTTGGTGTGCATGAGGACTATTTGAATGCAGGTGCAGCAATCGAAATCAAAATGGGTCAGGGTGCGAAGCCCGGTATCGGTGGCCATCTGCCGGGAGCCAAAATCGTAGGGGATGTCTCCAGGACCCGCATGGTACCGGAAGGCTCTGATGCCATTTCTCCGGCACCGCATCACGATATTTATTCCATTGAGGATCTGCGTCAGCTTGTGTTTTCACTGAAGGAAGCAACGGAATATCAGAAACCGGTGATCGTAAAGGTGGCGGCTGTCCATAACATTGCGGCCATAGCCAGTGGTATTGCCCGCAGCGGCGCGGACATTATTGCCATTGATGGGTTCCGTGGAGGTACCGGCGCAGCGCCAACCAGAATCCGGGATAATGTTGGCATTCCCATCGAGCTGGCATTGGCTGCAGTGGATCAGCGGCTTCGGGACGAGGGAATCCGAAATCAGGTTTCTTTGGTGGCGGGCGGCAGTGTCCGCAGCGCATCTGATGTGGTCAAGGCGATTGCCCTGGGTGCGGATGCCTGCTATATCTCAACAGCAGCACTTCTGGCCATGGGATGCCACCTGTGCAGAACCTGCCAGAGTGGTAAGTGCAACTGGGGTATTGCTACCCAGCGTCCGGAACTGGTAAAGCGGCTGGATCCCGATGAGGGAAAGGAGCGCCTTGTCAATCTGATGACTGCATGGCGTCATGAAATAAAAGAACTGATGGGCGGCATGGGAATCAATTCCGTTGAAGCTTTGCGGGGCAACCGTCTGATGCTCCGGGGAATCGGACTGACGGAGAAAGAACTGGAGATTCTCGGAATTTCTCATGCAGGGGAATAATACTATTTCTTAATAAAATGACGAAATCATTTTATTGTGCCGTTTCACGGCACATCGCCTAACGGCGATATGAAAAGTATTGACTTCGTTTTTTAGCGGCAATGCCGCCGGCCGCTTTCCAAGCGGCCTGATAAAACGCTTTTAATCGTTTTATTTAAAAACTCGTATAAAAAACATTAGAAATGAACAAATGGATGTGATATAATAATGCTGTTAGATGCAACTGATTTGGATTACGCTGCTTTGAATGAAAAAATAAAGAGGTGCGGCGAAAAGGTTCAGATACGCAATTGTCTGGGACAGCGCTTTATCGGAGCTGGATTATCTCAGAAAGAGATTTCTATCAGCGGGATTCCTGGAAACGCACTGGGAGCCTATCTCAATGGCGCTAAAATCACAGTTTATGCCAATGCACAGGATGCTGTTGGCGATACCATGAATAACGGATGTATTGTGATTCACGGAAATATCGGCGATGCCGCCGGATATGCTATGCGCGGTGGCGAGATCTTTGTCCAGGGAAATGCGGGGTACCGGGCAGGTATCCATATGAAAGAATATGGAGAAAAGATTCCGGCTCTGGTGATCGGCGGCTGTGCAGGCAGCTTCCTCGGAGAGTATCAGGCAGGCGGTGTCATCATGGTGCTGGGCTTGAACAGAGGGAATAAGCGGATCGTTCACAATTTCCCCTGCACCGGAATGCATGGCGGCAAACTGATCCTTCGGGGAGAATGTGCAGATATTCAGTTTCCCAGTCAGGTGAGTGCAAGAACTGCCTCAGAAGAGGATATGACTTTGATTCGGAGACTGATTGAGAAATACTGTAGTCTGTTCAATGCAGATTGTGAAGAAATCCTGGATGCTCCTTTTACTGTGATCACACCGGACAGCGCAAACCCATATAAGCAGATGTATGTAGCAAATTAAGCATAGAAAGCAGGGCTTGTTATGAAATATACACCCCAGGAAGTAATGCAGTATATAGAAGAAGAGGATGTAAAATTCATCCGGCTTGCATTCTGCGATGTTCATGGTCATCCCAAAAATATTTCCATCATGCCCCACGAATTGGAGCGGGCATTCGAGTACGGTATTGCCATTGATGGATCCGCCATTGCAGGTTTTGGTGATGAGGTGCATTCCGACCTGTTCCTGCACCCGGATCCCGCAACCATTACAGTGCTTCCCTGGAGACCGGAGCATGGCCGGGTGGTGCGGATGTTTTGCTCCATCACCCACCTGGATGGAACAACCTTTACTCACGATACCCGTGCAATTTTGAAGCAGGCCATTGAGGATGCTGCCAAATTAGGTTATACGTTCTCTTTCGGCTCGGAGCTGGAATTCTACCTGTTCAAACTGGATGAAGACGGAGAGCCTACCAATATCCCGTATGACCGGGCAAGCTATATGGATGTGGCGCCGGAGGACAAGTGCGAAAATGTACGCCGTGAAATCTGTCTGGCATTGGAGCGAATGGGCATTATGCCTGAGTCCTCTCATCATGAAGAAGGTCCCGGACAGAACGAGGTGGATTTCCGCTATTCAGATGCACTTAGTGCGGCGGACAATGCTGTGACATTCCGTACGGTGGTAAAGACGATTGCAGCCCGAAATGGACTGTACGCAGACTTTTCTCCCAAGCCTCTGCAGGAAAATCCGGGCAGCGGATTCCATATCAACATTTCCGTCAAGGGCGGCGATGAATTTGTTATGCACCGGACAATGGGCGGCATTTTGAAACATATTGCGGATATGACGCTGTTCCTGAACCCCACAGACCGTTCTTATCAGAGATTGGGAGCCAATAAGGCACCGAAATACATATCCTGGTCCAGTGATAACCGCTCCCAGCTGATTCGTGTTCCGGCTGCGGATGGAGAATACCGGCGTTTTGAACTTCGCAGTCCGGATTGTACAGCCAATCCCTACCTTGCCTTTGCATTGCTGATCTGGGCCGGTCTGGACGGAATCCTGAATAATATTCCGCTGCCGGAAAAATCCAATGTCAACCTCTTTACGGCATCACCCAAGGATCGGTGGGGCCTGGAAACACTGCCCCTTACCCGGAGCAATGCTGCCAAAGTTACTCTCTCCAGTGATTTTATCAAGGCTTATTTGCCGGAGTCTTTGATCAATTTCTTCTGCGAACGATAACACCATTTCATTTTGCAGAAAGGAGGGAGCTGCATGGTATTTGGCGAGGAAGTCTACAGCGTGCTGGTGGTATCTTCAAACAGCAGATTCAACGATGCCATCACACCGTTGCTCCCGTATTCCGAATATTACCCTGTGTGCTTTGTCAGCAATATTGCCGCAGCCAGACGGGAAATTCTGGCCAGAGCTTATGATTTTGTGATCATCAATGCGCCTCTTCCGGATGATTTTGGAACCCGGTTTGCCATTGATACCAGTGCAAGAACAGAATCTGTGGTCTTGCTGCTGCTGAAATCAGATGCCTATGAGCAGATCAACTCTAAAGTACAGCCCCATGGCGTCTTTACTCTGCTTGTGCCAACACCGATACAGACATTAAAACAAGGTCTGAAATGGATGGCAGCAGCCAGAGAACGTCTGCGAAAGATGGAAAAGAAAGCCATGACCATTGAAGAAAAAATGGAGGAGATCCGGCAGGTGAACCGTGCGAAATGGATTCTGATCGAGCAACTGAAAATGACAGAAGAGGAAGCTCATCACCATATTGAGAAACAGGCAATGGATCGGTGCTGTTCCAAAAGAGAAATTGCACTGGGTATCATCAAAACCTATACTTAACCTTCAAGCCGCCGGAGCATAACTGCCCCGGCGGCCTGTTTCTTGCACTGGCAATTTCCGGAAGATTTCATAGATTGCCGTAGAAAAACCTCCGTTCATAATAACCTGGAAAGCACGAAGCACCCGTCGTGATTGGCAGGTGCTTCGCTCTTTCTACTATTGACACTACCTACCAAAGACAACCCCTGGCTAAGCCGTGGGTAAAATAATAGCTTCTAGCGAGGAGTAAAGTAGACAAGAAAAAAGCTCCCCATTATAGTAGAAGTGGTTTGCCGACCACACAACTACCATAATGAGGAGGTCTTCATCGTGAAAAATAAAGACGTTAATAGTTTAGAACATACATCGTGGAGATGTCAATACCATATCGTATTAACATTGTCAATAAATATAAACACATATCAGCAAAAATAATTGCCATACCATGATGTAGGTGCGTTATGATATGACAATTTAGTTTTTATTCTTGTACAGAGAACCAATCACTATTTGGCGGTAATAAAATCAATTCAGCCGAAATGTACATATATCATACATATGGACAACAATAGTATAGCACACACTAGGTGGAATTGCAAATACCATATCGTCTTCACACCCAAACACCGCAGACAGATTATCTACAAGCAGATTTCAGCGGATATCGGTCAGATTATCAGAACATTATGCGCCCGAAAAGGGATAGAGATCATCGAAGCAGCGGCGCTTCCGGATCATATCTAAACAACACCATGCCTGGGAATTCACCTGTGACGAAGGTGAATTCCCCGGCATGGCTTTTTTAATGGGAGAATTTGCTGCCCCGCATTAACGATGACTGCGGCATCGCTATGGTAATCGAACATTTTGCGTCATTGCAGGGAAAATAAAAACGCAGGGAGCCGAAGCTCCCTGCGCACCCGCTATAGCCGTCACACGCCCAATTATGACCTGCACGAAACGGCAGGTGGGATGCCGCTCCCAACCATTACTGCTCCCAGCATCCGCCCACGGTCAGAGCCAGGGCGGGAGGTCTGCAAACAGGCAGGGAAGTCTAACGTCCCAATTCAAAAATGTGGGTCCAAAAGGGCGCACAACGCACCAAGCAGGAAAGATAAAGGCAAGTGCCCTTATTCTTCCATATCCTCCTCCGCGTATAACGCATCCATGATAAGGTCATACACGGTTTGAAGCTCCTCTTCGTCCTCAATGGCACAGAGAATGGGTTCTCCGTCTTCTTCAATGGATTTGAGGATGCTCACTTCCAGTTCCTCTGTATCTTCCCCGGCGGGAACCACAGCAAGATAGGAACTTCCGTTGTACTCCAGGGTGCTGAGGACCTCCAGCTCGTACTCTGTGCCGTCCTCGTCGGAGATGGTGATGAAGTCGGAACCAAATTGATCTTCCATTTCGCTTCCTCCCTGGAATATGCTGTGCAAAAAGAATGTAGCAAAACTTCATACCTATGGGTTGCGGCTCAAATGCATGAAGCTTTTTGGATGCCTTTATTCTACAGCCTCATGAAGACAAAATCAAGAGGCAATATTGAACAGAATTCCCGGGGACAATTTCGGCAAGGATTTACTCAAGAGAGGTAATCCTCCAGTAGTTTTTCCAGGTCCCGGTCATTGCGTACCACGATGCCTTTTTCCAGTGCCAGTTGGTCCGCCTCGGGAAAGGTGTCGATCTGCCGAGGAAAAATCTGCTTCGGCTCCGTTTTTCCCCGGTCATACAGGGCAAGATATCCTTTGTAGGAGCCCAGGATAACCAGCAGGGCCAACAGCGCGTTCGCCATTCGTTTTCCAATCAAGTCTATGCGCCTCCCAGCCTGTTTGTTCCTATTGTCTCCTGAATTTCAAGGATTATTAATAAAATAGGGCTTTCGTTTTGAAATTGGGTATGCTATAATGATATACGTGTTTTGCTATGCCCATTTTGCTATGCCCAAATGGACGCACATAAACTTCATTCCCATGAAGTCTTCTGCCAGCCGATTCCTGCTGGCAGGTCAAATAAATTTCTGAGCCCATGTGGCTTGTATTTTGGAGGTTACCCTATGGCAGAAGAAAAGAAAACGAGACGCAGGGGTCCCAGACCGCGTCAGGAGTGGAATCCCCATTGGCTCCTGAAGCTTTGTTTTACAGTGGTGAGCGTTGCGTGGTCGGCACTGAAAATCGCCGTGGGTGCGGCGGCTACGGTGCTTCTCATTGTGCTCATCTGCGGTACGGTGTTTGTGGGAACCCTTGGCGACTACCTGCAGGAGGACATCCTCACGGAAGCTGCCAACTGGTCTCTGGAGGACTATGTGGTCCCCGAGACCTCCTTTATCTACTATGTGGACAGCAGCGGAAATATCCAGCAGCTTCAGCAGATCTATACCACCATTGACCGCCAGTGGGCGAGTTTGGATGAGATTCCCCAGTCCCTCATTGACGCGGCGGTGGCAATTGAAGATAAGCGTTTCTACGAGCATCAGGGCGTTGACTGGATTACCACGGTGAAGGCCTGCCTCAATATGTTCTTTGGCGGCTCCGAACAGTTCGGCGGTTCAACCATCACCCAGCAGCTGGTGAAAAACATCACCGACGAAAAGAGCGTTACGGTCCAGCGAAAGGTCATGGAGATATTCCGTGCCCAGATGTTTGAACGGGACTATGACAAAGACGTCATCATGGAGCAGTACCTGAACCGTATTTACCTGGGCAAGGGCTGCTACGGTGTCAAGAGTGCAGCGGCGGCTTATTTTGGCAAGGAGCTGCAGACCCTTACCCCTGCCGAATGTGCGGCGCTGATCAGCATCACGAATAACCCCTCTCTCTTTAACCCCTATTCCGACAGCGTGTATATGTATAAGGGCGAGGAGCGGGACGGTGCAGGCCGAAACCGCTACCGCCAGCTAAACGTCCTGGAACAGATGAAGGAGCAGGGCTACCTCACAGAGGAAGCGTACAAGGAAGCCGTGGACCAGGAGATGGTCTTTAAGGACGGCATCGACGATAACGACCGCTGGACCGTCTGCGAAAACCCGGAATGCGGCTATCAGGGCACCCGCAGTAACTTTACTGGTGACGGCGAGACCTTCTACTGCCCCCAATGCGGTGCAGCGACCTCTGTTGCCATTAATGCCTCCCAGCATATCTACTCCTGGTATGTGGATGCAGTCATTTTGGATTTTGCCTCCTATCTTGCCGCCCAGGACGGCAAGGACTGGGACGCCATGGAACAAAGTGAACGGGACCTGTATCTGGAACGTATCCAGAAAGGCGGCTACCATATCTACACGCCTCTTGACATGAAGATTCAGCGTGTGGTGGACCAAGTCTACGGCGACGTCAGCAATTTGCCTGCCACCAATTCCAATCAGCAGCTCCAATCCAGCATCGTGGTCATCGACAATCGTACAGGCGATGTTGTGGCCCTGGCAGGCGGCGTGGGGGAAAAGAAAACCTTCTTAGGCTATAACCGGGCCACCCAGGCGAAGCTCCAGACAGGTTCTGTGCAGAAACCCATTTCCATCTACGCTCCCGGCTTTGAATCCGGTAAGATCACCCCGGCCACGGTCATGCGGGATATGCCGGAAAACTATGATAACGGCAACTGGCCTAAAAACGACAGCCGTGTCTACAACTACCGCCGCACGGTGCTTCAGGGCATTACTTCGTCCTTGAATGCCGTATCGGTGGACGTGCTGAAAACCATTGGCACGGAGTATGCTTACTCCTTTGCCAAGTATAACTTTGGCCTGAATCACTTGGTAGAAGACTATACCACTGCAAATGGTGAAGTGAAATCCGATATCGCCCTGGCGCCTCTGGGCCTGGGCGCACTTACCGTAGGCGCCACGGTGGAAGAGGTTGCCGCATCCTTCGCCACCTTCCCCAACGGCGGCACCTATCGGGAGCCCCGGCTCTATACCAAGGTCTATGACAGCGACGGCCGGCTGGTGGTGGACAACACCCAGGACACCCGGAACATCCTGAGCCAGAAGTCTGTGGACTATATGAACTACTGCCTCTATAACGCCGCCAACTACGGCACAGGCGGTGCGGCAGTTTTCCCGGGACAGTCCATTGCCGGTAAGACGGGTACGACCTCCTCCAACCGGGACCGCTGGTTCGCGGGCTACACCAGTCACTATACCGCCGCAGTTTGGGTGGGCTACGACCAGCCGGAACAGATTCGTGTTGCCGGCGGCAACCCTGCCGCAGTTCTGTGGAAGAAGGTCATGCAGCCCATCCACGAGGGCCTGAACAATCAAGCGCTGTATGACGGCAGTCACTTCCAAAGCATTGCCGTCTGCCTGGATTCCGGCAAGCTGGCCGGTCCCGCCTGTCACGCCGATCCTCGGGGAGACCGGACGGTCTATGCAAATGTCTACCCCGGTGACGGGCCTACGGAAACCTGCGATAAGCACATTATGGTAGATTACTGCATTACTGGCGGCGGCGTTGCCACGGAATACTGCTCTTCCTATCCCGACGCCGAGGTGGGAAGCCGGGCGCTGGTCCGTATGACGCCTGAGGAGATTCAGGAGATTCGGGACGCCGCCAACTGTGGCCTGCAGGATATGTACAAAATGGATGGCTATGTCTATTATCTGGGCGAAGAAGGCTGGCATGGCTTCAGCGGCAATGCCAATTTTGACGTGGTAGCGCCCTATGTCATGTGTCCCCTTCATGGTTCCGGAGCCTGGATTGACCCGGAAGGGGAGGGAGACGGTGAAGGCGATTACTTCCCTGACGGCGGCGGCGCGGACATGGGCGACGACGGCTTCTGGGGCTGAGCAAACTAGAAAGAATAGGAGAAAACCCAATGCTTTGGATTTCCGATGGGTGGAAAGATTATGAGGTTCTGGACGCTTCCGACGGGGAGCGTTTGGAGAGATGGGGAAAGTATATCTTGGTCCGTCCGGACCCCCAGGTGATTTGGAATACCCCGAAAAATGCCCCTCAGTGGAAGCGTTACGATGCCCGCTACGTCCGCTCCAATACAGGCGGCGGCCACTGGAGCGACCATAAGCTTCCCGAACGGTGGCAGATCCGATATAAGGATTATTTGACCTTCAATGTCAAGCCCATGAACTTTAAGCACACAGGCGTGTTCCCGGAGCAGGCCGCCAACTGGGACTTTATCCGGGACAAAGTGAAAAACGCAGGACGGCCCATTCGGGTTTTGAACCTCTTTGCTTATTCCGGCGGCGCTACGCTGGCCGCCGCGGCGGGAGGTGCGGAGGTCTTCCATGTGGATGCCTCCAAGGGCATGGTGGCCTGGGCCAAGGAAAACGCCATTGCCTCAGGCCTGCAGGATAAGCCCATCCACTGGATGGTAGACGACTGTGCCAAATTCATTCAGCGGGAGATTCGCCGGGGCCGAAAATATGACGGCATTATCATGGACCCGCCCAGCTACGGCCGGGGACCCAGCGGCGAGATCTGGAAGATGGAAACCAGCTTTTTCCCCTTCCTTCAGGAGACCGCCAAGGTCCTCTCCGATGATCCTCTGTTTGTCATTATCAATTCCTATACCACGGGCCTTGCCCCTTCCGCTGTGTCCTACGCCTCCGACGTGGTGTTCTGCCCCAAGTTCGGCGGCCACACCGAGGCAGGGGAGCTGGGTCTGCCCGTGAAAGAGAGCGGGCGCATTCTGCCCTGCGGCGCCACAGGCCGCTGGACGGCTGAGGGGTGATTATATGGAAGACATCATCTCCGTAGAGCATTTGGCCTACGCCTACCCGGCCGTGGAAAATCAGCCGGAGCTGCCCATCTTTGAGGACCTGAACCTCACCGTGGAGCAGGGGAGCTTCGTGGCCATTTTAGGCGCCAACGGCTGTGGAAAGTCTACCCTTGCCAAACATTTTAACGCCATTCTGCTTCCTACCGGCGGAAAGGTCTATGTATCCGGCATCGACACCTCCAATCCTGAGCGCATTCTTTCCGTCCGCAGACGGGTGGGTATGGTGTTCCAGAACCCGGATAACCAGATTGTTGCCAACGTGGTGGAGGAAGATGTGGCCTTTGGCCCGGAGAACCTGGGTGTTGCGGCTCCGGAAATCCGCCGCCGGGTCAATAATGCCTTAAAGCAGGTTGGAATGTACGACTACCGGGAGCACGCACCCCACCTTCTGTCCGGCGGACAGAAGCAGCGCATTGCCATTGCGGGGGTCATCGCCATGGAGCCTAAGTGTATTGTCCTGGACGAGCCCACCGCCATGCTGGACCCCAAGGGCTGCCGGGAGGTTATCGATACCATTGCCGCTCTCAGCCGGGAAAAAGGCATTACCGTGGTGCTCATTACCCACCACATGGAAGAGGCTGCCAAAGCCCAGCGGGTGGTGGTCCTCCATAAGGGAAAAGTTGCCGCCGACGGAACGCCCGGAGAGGTGTTCTCTCAGGTTGCGCTTTTGCACAGCTTGGGCCTGGCTGCCCCCGAATCCGTGGAGCTTTCCTGGGAACTGAACAAACAGGGCTTTGAACTGCCGCTGAATGCTCTGGAACCCGAGGACTGCGCCCGGGCCATCTACGAATCCCTAAAGAAGTAAGGGAGGAAGAAATATTGGAACCCATTCTGGAAATTAAGGACCTTAGCTACATCTATAGTGCCGGGACGCCCTTCGAGCACAAGGCCTTGGACCATGTATCCTTTTCCGTTGGACGCGGAGAGTTCATCGGCATCATCGGCCACACGGGCTCCGGAAAATCCACCCTCATGCAGCAATTGAACGGTCTGCTGAAGCCAACCTCCGGCCAGGTTTTTCTGGGCGGCCAGGATATCTGGTCCGACAAGAAGTTTACTCGTCAGGCAAGGTTCCGGGTGGGCTTGGTATTTCAGTACCCCGAGTACCAGATTTTTGAAGAGACCGTCTATCGGGACATTGCCTTCGGCCCCAAAAACATGGGCCTTCCGGAAAAAGAGATCGACCGCCGGGTCCGGGAAGCCGCAGGCTTCGTGGGCCTTACGGAAGAGCAGCTGAACGTCTCTCCGTTTGACCTCTCGGGAGGTCAGAAACGCCGTGTTGCCATTGCAGGCGTCATTGCCATGGAACCGGAGGTCCTCATTCTGGACGAACCCACCGCCGGACTGGACCCCACAGGCCGGGAGGACATCCTCGGCAACATCGAAGCCTACCGCAAGGCCAAGAACGCCACCATTATGATGGTGTCCCACTCCATGGAGGACGTGGCGAGACTTACGGAACGTCTGCTTGTGCTGAACGGCTCCCACCTTGCCATGGACGGAACCCCTGCGGAGGTTTTCGCCCGGGCTCCGGAGTTGCAGGACATGGGCCTCGGCATTCCCCAGGTGACAAAGGTGTTTCTGGAACTGCAAAAACTGGGACTAAATGTGCCAAACGTCTATACCATAGACCAGGCAGTGGCAGAACTAAAAGCCATAAGGGAGAGAAAATCATGCTGAAAGACATTACCCTGGGCCAGTTTTTCCCGGGAAATTCCCCCATCCACCGTCTGGACCCCAGAACCAAGCTCCTTATGGTGGTGGTGTACATCATTGCCCTCTTTACGGCCAAGTCCTGGCTTGGATATCTCATCCTCTTTGGCTTTCTGGCCCTGGCGGTGAAGCTGTCTACCATTTCTCCCAAGGTCCTGGTCCGCGGCATGAAGCCCATCGTCATGATTGTAATTTTCACGGCGGTGCTGAACCTGCTGTTTACACCGGACGGAAGCGTTTTGGTCCATTTCTGGGTCATAACCATTACCACCGGCGGCGTCTCCCGGGCCATCATGATGACCTGCCGGATTCTCATGCTCATTTCCGCGACCTTTCTTATGACCTATACCACTTCTCCCATTCGGCTTACTGACGGCCTGGAAAGCCTCATGGGGCCCCTCAATAAGATCAAAGTCCCGGTCCATGAGCTGTCTATGATGATGAGCATTGCCCTGCGATTCATTCCCACCCTTATTGAAGAGACCGATAAGATCATGTCTGCCCAGAAAGCCAGAGGCGCGGATTTTGAAAACGGCTCCCTTATGGAACGGGCCAGAGCCCTCATTCCCATTCTGGTGCCGCTGTTTATCGGCGCTTTCCGCCGGGCTGATGAGCTGGCAACGGCTATGGAGTGCCGCTGCTACCACGGCGGTGAGGGCCGGACAAAGATGAACCAGCTCCATTACCACCGCTCCGACTTTCTGGCCTTTGGCTCCGGTGCGGCTCTGGTAGCCGTGGTGCTGGGCATAAATGCGCTGGGCCTGTGAGGAAACATATGCGAAACATCGCCCTGAAACTGACATATCTTGGTACTGCTTACCATGGCTGGCAGGTCCAGAAGAACCTGCCCACGGTGGGGGAGACCTTGGAAAAAGCGGCCGCCATGGTAGTGGGCCATCCGGTCCACATGACGGGATGCGGCCGGACCGATGCCGGGGTCCACGCCCGGTGCTACCTGGCGAATTTCCGCACATCTTCCACCATTCCAACGGACCGTCTGCCTTATGCGCTGAATACCCACCTGCCTTGCGATATTGTGGTAACCGGAGCCTTTGAGGTCCACGAGAATTTCAACGCCATCGGTTCCTGCGCCAAAAAGGAATACACCTATCAAATCTACAATTCCCGCCTGAAAGACCCCTTTTATGTGAATCGCGCATGGTTCTATCCCCGGCACCTGGACGAAAATATCATGCAGGCGGCAGCAGACCAGTTTGTGGGCACCCATGACTTTGCAGCGGTCCGCAGCGTGGGCACCGACGTCAAATCTACGGTCCGTACAGTTTACTATTATAACGTTTCCCGCATAGGGAACGTGATTCAGCTGAAAGTCTGTGCCAATGGCTTCCTCTACAATATGGCAAGAGCCATGGCCGGCACGGTGGTATACGCCGCCGAAGGGAAGATACGTCCCGAGGAAATTGGAAAGATTCTGGATTCCGGCAACCGCACTGCTGCCGGGCCCACTGTCCCAGCGGGGGGACTCTACATGACCCACCTGTGGTACGACGACGGCATAGAAAATTTTGAAGTCGGAAGCGACTGGACAAAATAACGCTGGGGAGCAGGTCATTGACCTGCTCCCAGAAAAATGTTTATAAAAAGTTTTCCCTTTTTCCGCATGGCTGTGCTACACTGAGGGAAAACCATCCTTTGGATAAAGGAGTGACCATATATGCAACCCAAAATGTGCGTAAAGTGCAAGAAAAACATCGCCGTTGTGTTCATTACGAAAATTGAAAACGGCGTTACATTAAACGAAGGCTACTGCCTGAAATGTGCCCGAAGCCTGGGCATTCCTCAGATTGACCAGGCTGTGAAGCAAATGGGCATCAGCGAGGACGATCTGGATATGCTCAGCGATGAGATGAGCAGCATGTTCGGCCAGCGGGACGATTCCGAGAACCATGACGACGACGAAATCGACAGCCAGACCGCGACCTTCCCCCTTCTCAATCAGCTGTTTGGGAGCCGCAGCGACGTTCCGGCGCCCCGTCCTCCGAAGAAAGAGGAAAATCAGGAGGAAAAGCCCAAGAAAAAGACCGCAAAGCATAAATTCCTGGACGCCTACTGCATGAACCTGACAGGGCGGGCAAGAGAAGGCAAACTGGATAAGGTCATTGGCCGTGATGTGGAAACCGAGCGTGTGATTCAGATTCTGAACCGCCGGCAGAAAAATAACCCCTGCCTCATTGGCGAGCCCGGCGTGGGCAAAACCGCCATTGCCGAAGGCTTGGCCCAGCGCATTGTGGCAAAGGAAGTGCCCTATAAGCTCTGGGACAAAGAAGTGTACCTGCTGGACCTGACGGCTCTGGTGGCAGGCACCCAGTTCCGGGGCCAGTTTGAAAGCCGCATGAAGAGCCTCATCGGCGAAATCAAAGAGTGCGGCAACATCATCCTGGTCATTGACGAAGTTCATAACCTGGTAGGAGCGGGAGACGCCGAAGGTTCCATGAACGCCGCAAACATCCTGAAGCCTGCCCTTTCCCGGGGCGAAATTCAGGTGATTGGCGCCACCACCTTTGCCGAGTACCGCAAGTATATCGAAAAAGACGCGGCATTGGAGCGGCGGTTCCAGCCCGTCTCCGTGGCAGAGCCCACCATTGCAGAGGCCAGCCAGATTATGCAGGGCGTTGCCAAGGCCTACGCCGAATTCCACAATGTGCAGATTTCTCCTGAGATTGCCCACCAGTGCGTGATTCTCTCCGAGCGCTATATTACGGATCGATTCCTGCCCGATAAAGCCATCGACCTGCTGGATGAAGCCTGCTCCGACGTGAACCTGCGGTGCAAGGAGCTGTCCGAATTGGAACAGCTGAAAAAAGAGCGGGACGACTATGAGCTGGAACTGCGGATGCTGGGGGAGGACACGGAAAACCAGAATTATGAGCGTCTGGCCATTCTTCGCAGTAAGCTCATGCAGCTGGCGGCAAAAATCGAGGAACTGGAAAAGATTCCGAAACCTGCCGTGACCATGGAAAACCTGGCCCGTATTATAGAGCTGTGGACCAAAATTCCCGCCTCCAAAATCAAGGCCCAGGAATATGAGCAGATCAAGGGCCTGACAGACCGCCTGAAAAGCCACATTGTGGGCCAGGACCAGGCCGTGGAGGCCGTGTCCCGTGCCATCCGCCGGAACCGGGTGGGTATTTCTCCCAAGAAAAAACCCGTGTCCTTCATTTTCGTTGGCCCCACCGGCGTGGGTAAAACCGAGCTGGTGAAACAGCTTGCGTCTGACCTATTTGACAGCGTAGACAGCCTTATCCGGCTGGATATGTCGGAATATATGGAAAAACACACGGTGTCGAAGCTCATAGGTTCCCCTCCGGGTTATGTGGGCTATGACGAGGCAGGGCAGCTGACGGAGAAGATTCGCAGACGGCCCTACTCCGTGGTGCTCTTCGATGAAATTGAAAAGGCCCACCCCGATGTGCTGAACGTGCTCCTGCAAGTCCTGGACGACGGACGCATTACCAATGCCCAGGGAAGGGTCGTGAACTTTGAGAATACCATCATCGTTATGACCTCCAACGCGGGCTCTGAGGGCCGGGTAGGCGGCCTGGGCTTTGGCCGTACCGATGGGGATATGGTAAAAGAAAAGGCCATGGGGGCCCTCCGGGAGTTCCTGCGGCCGGAGTTTATCAACCGGGTAGATGAAATCATTGTGTTCAACCACCTGACCGAGGAAAACTTCCTGGGCATTGCGGACATCATGCTGAAGGAGCTGAAGGAGAGCCTCTCTGCCCGGGGTCTGACCCTTACCTGGGGCGAGGACCTGCGGAGCCATCTGGTGAAGAAGGCATACTCCCAGGTCTACGGCGCAAGAAACCTGAGAAGGACCATCCAGCGGGAACTGGAGGACCCCATTTCCGAAGCCATCATCGACAGCTTCGAGCATCCCATTTCCAACATCCACGCCCGGGTGGAGAACGATTCCGTTCAATTGGATATCACCTAAAATCAAATCCGGCTGCGCTTTCCGCAGCCGGATTTACAATTATTCATACAGTAGGGGAGGGATTCATCCCTCCCTTAATACTGTAATATCGAGGCTCTGAAAGTACCATACCAAAAGTCTGCTGCAAAGAAAAAATTTGCAGAAACTTTGTAAGAAATCCCTTTCCTCAGCGTCTAATAGGCAGAAGGAGGTGAGACCGTGACAGAATTTGAAGAAGTCTATCGTACATACTTCCGGGAGGTTGAGCTGTACCTCCGGGCAATTTGCAAGGATGAACTGCTTGCAGAAGAATTGACAGAGCAGGTGTTTTTCCAGGCCCTGAAAGCACTGCCCACTTTCCGGGGGGACTGTGATATCCGGACCTGGCTCTGCGCCATGGGGAGAAACCTGTACCTGTCCCACCTGCGCCGCCAAAAGCCAACGGAAAGCATAGACGAGCTCCAAATCCCGGACCCGCGCAGGTCTATAGAAGAGCAGGTCTCAGACAAACAACAGGCCCTGGCCATTCACAAGGTGCTCCACGACCTGCCGGAACCCTACAAAGAGGTTTTTTCTTTGCGGGTGTTCGGTCAGCTTTCCTTCGCAGACATCGGCGGCCTCTTCGGAAAGACCGCCAACTGGGCCTGTGTGACCTACCACCGGGCCAGACAAAAAATCCAGAAAGATTTGGAGGGATCTCAATGAAAATTTCCTGCGACATTATCCGGGACATCCTGCCCCTCTACGCTGAGGACATGGTAAGCCCGGCCACCCACGATTTTGTGGACGAGCACCTGAGCGAGTGCGAAAGCTGCACCCAGGAGCTGCAAAAGCTGAAAGAAAAAACCGCCGTACCTATGGATGCGGATGTGACCACCATTCGGCGCATTGGAAAGCATATCAAAAAGAAGCAGATTCTCCTGGTACTCTGCGTTTTACTGACCGCGTTTGGTATTTATTGCGCTGGATTTGTTTTTCTACAGTCACCCTACTACCTTACTTACGACCAAGCCGTTGAGAGCGTAGCAATGAGGGAGGATGGGGGACTGGCCATCGACTACAGCCGAGGAATTATTGGCATTGGAACCATCAATGGCGGGGAAAAAAATAACATTCAATGGACTATGACCAATCGCTTCGCTTGGGAAAAAGGAAAACGGCTGATGGAAAAAATACAGAAAATGTCAGAAGAGGAAGTGGAACTGGAGATTCAAAGATTCTATAATACGACCAATATCACCCAACGAGAGCGGGACATGTTTAATTCTGTGAATGTGTACAACAATATTTCGGGTGAAAATTTGTGGTATTGGAATCCCGATGGAAGCTATCATCTGATTTGGGACGGCGGTGCTGAGGAGCCTCTGCAAGAGGCGTATGTGCATCGCGATGGAGACATTTATCTTTATCTGTGTATGGGATGCCTGGTTTTAGCTGTTCTGTGCTTTGCAGCTGTACGCAGCCTAAAAAAACCAAAGGTGCGGGATATCTATTTTTGTATTGGTTCTCTGTGTGCCAGTGTTTCAATACATCTCCTATTGGCAACCGGAGGGGATTTCACGGACATTGTGGGTACCAGAAGTTGCAATTGGCTGAATAATATTGTAATAACCACCATCACCTTTACCCTCACCGCCATCCTCTGGCGCCGCCTGTACCTTCTGAACCACCCGGCAAAATAATGAAATACTGTAAGGGAAAGCCCTCTGCAGAAGCATACAAAAGAAATACCCGCCGGAACTCCGGCGGGTATTTCTCAGATATCCATATCGTCCAGCTTTTCGTGGACGGCATCGGAGACCTTCCAGGCGGCGTCCTCCACCTTGTTTGCGGCCTTGGCGGCAAGACGGCGGGTGGGATTGTTCCGGGGCATCATCATCACTGCCACAGCGCCTGCAGCTGCGCCGATTCCGGCAGTCACAGCCCATGCTTTCATAGTCATATTCCTTCCTCCTTCTTTTCGGGATGCTATTAGTATGCGTAAGTATCCGGGGAAAACTCCCCGGAAAAATTATCCACGACCTTCGGAAGGGGAAATGCCGGGACGTCCGCCGTTTTCGTGAGGACGCATGGCGCTTCTGGCCGCACCTGTGGTTTCCGTGGTGCTTTCCGTACCCTTGGTACTGGTGGTGCTGTTTCCTTCCGTGGTACCGGTGCCGTTGGTGGCTGAGGTATCACCGGTGGGCGTGGTGGTAGCATGGGTGGTGGGAGAAGTGGTTTCCTGAGTCATCTGGGTAGTGGGTGCGGTGGTAGCGTGCGTGGTGGGGGAAGTGGTCATACCCATGTTCTGGTTGGTACAGCCGCAGGCGGTCAGCACCAGGGTAAGGACCAAAATCGCCGTGATCAAAAGAATGTGTTTCATCGTTCATACCTCCAAAAGCTTCTTGCTTCGCACCTAGTATGGACGGAAAACGGACATTTATACGGATTGCTGCAGGATTAATAAGCAATTGAGCGAAATTGGAAAAGAAAAAGGACTGCGATTTTAAAGCAAAATCGCAGTCCTTTTTGGTGCGAGAGATGGGACTCGAACCCACACGGCGTAACCACACGCACCTCAAACGTGCTTGTCTACCATTCCAACACTCTCGCAAGTCGGCTTCGCTATTATACAACGACTGGGAGCGTTTGTCAATACTTTTTCGTATTTTCCCCAAACACTTGTAAAAAAATACTTTTTATGCTACACTATATCCATTCTTGGCAGAAAGGAAAGGCATATGGCGCGTTTTTTTGTGGAGCCGGAGGTGCTTCGGCAGGATGTGATTCAGCTGGGCGGAGAGAATGCCCAGCATATGAAGGTGCTCAGACTCAAAAATGGAGAAGAGGTTCTGCTGTGCGATGGACGGGGCAGGGAGGCCCTGTGCGTCCTGACGGAAAACGGCCTCGTAGTGAAGGAGCGGCGGGAATCTGCCTCAGAGGCTGCGGTGCGGGTCAGCGTGTATCTGTCCTTTCCCAAAGCGGATAAATTGGAGCACGTGATACAGAAGGCCACGGAACTGGGTGCGGCGGAAATCGTCACCTTTCCCTCAGCGCGCTGCGTTTCCAGACCCGACGAAAAGAGCCTTCAAAAAAAGCTGGAGCGCTGGCAGAAAATCGCCCAATCCGCTGCTGAGCAGTCCGGCCGAGGAATCATTCCGGATATCCTGGTATTGCCAAGCTTTGGGGAAGCCCTGAAAAGAGGCGCTCAGGCGGATAAGGCCCTGCTGTTCTACGAAAACGAACAGGCAACAACTCTGAAAATGGCCCTGTCCGGGGGCTCCTATCAAACGGTGAGCCTGCTGACAGGCCCTGAGGGCGGCCTGGAGGAGGCGGAGGTCCATGAAGCCCGGGAGGCAGGCTTCCAGATCTGTACCCTGGGAAAACGCATTCTGCGCTGCGAGACGGCGCCGCTCTGCGCCCTCTCTGCTGTCATGTACGACGCCGGAGAATTTTAAATGACTGTAGCCAGCCGAAATACGGCTGGCTACTTTGCATTTACTGGGGCTTGCGGATGGTTACACTGCCGGACCCAGAATCCACCTCGATGTGGCAGCTGCCGTCGCCATAGACGTGGGTCTTGCCTTGGGTTTTGGTGGAATAATCCGACTTGAATTTGCTGCCCATGCCTTCCATGGACACGGTAAAGCCGCAGTCTTCCGGCAGGGTCAGATCCAGGTCACCGGAAGCGGAGTCCATTTCCACATTCCGCGGCGTGTTTTCCAAAACGCCTGTGAAGCTGGCGGAAGCGGTATCAAATTCCAGGGAATTGAAAGCTCCGGTGAAATTTACAGCGCCTGAGGCGGTATTCACATCCAGCTCATCCACGGTGCAGTTCTGGAAGTTGACCGTGCCGCTGGCGGATTCGATTTCCACATTGCGTAGGGTCAGGTCTGTCAAGTCCAGATCTGCCGCCGCAGAATCCACTTCCAGCTCGCCTCCAAGCCAATCCCTGGGAACCTGAATGGTCAAATCCTTGCTCAGAGTCGTGGTTTGAATGCCAAATAAGGACTTGGCGTTGTCGCAGAACTGAATTTTTAACTTGTTTTCATTGCTTTTGACGGTGCACACCATCTCATACTTGGAATCGGTCACCGACGACTCTGATACGGTGATCTTATCCACATCCGCGGGTTCCATTTTGATGGACCCGGCGACCCATTCAATTTCAATCTTGCGGATGACTTTCGCATCGAAAGTTTGGGAACCGGAGGCCCCGGCATCGGTGGCTGGATTGGTTTCTGCTGGCACTTCCGCCAAGTAGTCTGTAACTACCCAACCCGTTTTAGGGGTGCTGATGTAGGCCCAGGTGGTTCCGCCAACGTTTTCAAGTTTTTTAACTTCGGCAGTTTCGCCGGCTTTTGCCAATCCTACAACCTCAGACTGTAAATTGGGGCTTTGGCGAATATTCGTATCCATTTGGAAGACTGCGGAATAGGGCGCTTGGAATGGGGCACTTTCGGCAGGAGCAGGTTCCTGCTCTAACTCTGGGATACTGGGTATGTCTGAAATGCTGGGTAAATAATCTTCCCCTTCCATGGAAAGGTTTTCCTCAATCCTGTCTTCCAGCGTGTCCTCCAGCCATTCATGATCGTGCCATATTCTCGGCATCTTGGCAAACAGCAAACCGCCCAGAAGAGTGAGCAGCAGTACCGCAATGACGATGCTCCAAAGGACGATGCGTAAAATCGAATTATGCTTCATTGTCTTTAGCCTCCTTATAGTCCATAATAGCGTTCACCAGCCCCTGGACAGCTCCAATGATGAGGAACACCACCCAGGTGATATACCAGGCTCCGGTGGCAAAGCTGAGAATAAAATAGATGGCAAAGCCGATGGCCCACATCATACTGTTGATGCTGTTCCGAAGCTCCTGTTTGGGGCTTCTTTCCTGGACGTCCTCCTGAGAATCCTTTTTGGCGCCCAGAATGACCATCACCGTTGCAACGGCCACAATACCCAGGGTTCCGCACAGGCCGATGATATCCATGCCCAACTCGGAAAGCACAATCAAAGGGATAGGGCAGAGGATGTAGAGAGCAATGCCCACAGCCCGAAGGATTTTCTTTGGGGTACTGTCATCATCCTTATTGCGTGCAGCCCCAGGGGCGGCGGATGTGTTTTGAGGTTTGCAAAGAAGCTCGCTGATATCGCCGATGCCCATGATGGCCAGACGATAGGCGGCCTCGGGGGTTTTTCCTTCGGCAATGAGATCGTCATAACGGTCCAGGGTGTTCTGCAGAATCTCCTGCCGGATGTCATCGCAGCCTGTGGTTCCGGCGAAGAGAAGGTTCACATATTGAATCAGCTGTTCTTTCATTTTCCTTCCTCCAATTCCAGTAGTTTCTCCATGATCTCCTTGGTCTCATCCCATTCCTCCAGGAGCCGATGGCAGGCATCCCGCCCCTGGGCGGTGATGGTGTAGTACCGCCGTCGGGCCCCTGCGCCGCTGCTGCCCCAGTAGGAGGCAATGCACCCAGTCTCTTCCAGCCGTTTGAAGGCGGTGTAGAGGGTGGCTTCTTTTAATTCAAAGCGGCCCAAGGATAGGGTGGAGATCATTTTGTTGATTTCGTAGCCGTAGCTGTCGCCCCGCATGAGCCGGGCCAGAATGATGGCGTCCGTGTGTCCACGAATCAGATCACCGGCAATTGACATTGTCATCCCTCCTTATGAAATGATTGTATCATGAAGTACCTCGGCTGTCAAGGTATTTCGCAAGAAAAAAATAAAAAAGCAGGGGAGGCATTTCTGCCTCCCGTACAAATTTGCCTTTATTTATGATACTTACTCCCTGCCTGAATTGCCTCTGCCCGGTAAATCTGCTCCAGAACCATGATCCTTGCCAAATGGTGGGGGAAGGTCATGGGACCCATGGAGAGTTTCAGGTCCGCCCTTTGTTTGACCCTGGGGGCCATGCCAAAGGAGGAGCCGATGAGAAAACAGGCGCTGGATTTGCCGGAACTTTTCACATTCTTCAAAGTTTGTGCAAAGAGTTCGCTGCTGAGCTCCTTTCCCTCAGGGGTAAACACGCAGAACCATGCCCCTTTGGGGATTTTTGCGAGAATCAAATCCGCTTCCTTTTCCAGCCCTCCGGAGATTTCCGCAGGGGAGGGGTCCTCAGGAAGCCGACTTTCCGGCAGCTCCAGCAGGGTAAAGCGACAGTAACCGCTCAGGCGCTTTTGGTACTCAGAGGCCGCTGAAATGTAGAACTTTTCTTTCAGCTTTCCCATGGTGATCAGAGTAATGTCAAACATAAAATCACTCCTTTTCACAATTTTACCACAAAAGCGTAAAAAAGGCAATGCGAAAATGCACACACAGTGACAAACTAGCAGGGGAGGTGAGACCATGGGATTTCGGGACAAGAAAATAGAGATTGACCCCAACGGCAGTTATACCGGCCGCCCTAAGGACTGGGACGAACAGCCTGTCCAGGACGCTGACGACCTGTAAGAAAAGGCCCGGGCGGTAAATCCACCCGGGCCAGAGACGTTATTTCAGGGAAACTTCATACACAGGAAGGTTGTCTGGATCATCCATGTTGTAGAACGCAAGGCCCACCACATTTTCCGGCTCAATGATTTGATAGCTTTCAAAAAGTTCAAAGGTATCCGCATCCATGGGATTCATGCCGCTGGTGCCTACGGCATTAAAATCTCGTTCGATAAAACTGCCATCTTTCATGCGGAAACCTGCCAGCACGGGGCATCGGGGAGCAGGAGTATACAACTTTTCGTCGGACCTCTGGGGATGGGCATAGGGGTCGCCGGTGACAATAATATTGGCGCTGATGGGGGATAATTCAAGGGAGTCCAAGGTGAAGCCAGAATCACCAATAGCTGCATTGGGGGTCACACTAAGCTTCTTGTCTGTACCTGTGAGGGTCCATTTAAGCGTCCAATCTCCATCCACCAGAGATTTGTGGTCCAGACCTTCAAAAATACCAACGCTGGTGAATTTGACAACGATTTCACTGTTCAGATGTTCCAGAGGCTGAAGTCCGTTTTCCTGGGCAGAGGTAGGCAGGGACATATCCAGAATGTACTCAAAGCTTCCGTTTTTGTCCAGATAACGGGGTATAACCGAATGATTGGAATCATATTCCACAGGTGTGCCGTCGTCGTAGGTGAGACTGCCATCGGATTGCGTTTTTACTCCATCATAGTACGAACCGACCCAGCTGATTGTTGGCTCCTTCCCGTTGATGGTCACGACCCCGCCTTCCAGGCTGGGCTGTTCGCCCTTAGGCAGCTGGAAGCCATCCACACGGAACACCAGCATGGCGCGATATTGGTCCACAATGCTCTGAACGGCGGTGATGGTAATATCGTTATCTGTGACACTGACGATTTCCTTCGAGGATTCTTCCGGCTGGGCTGCTTTGGTTTCTTCCAGCATGACGGACAGACCGGACTTGTCCGCCGCATTCTTTTCCAGTTCTGACATCTGCTGGATGCTCTGCATACTCCGGGACCAATGGGTATAGATTCCTGCTCCGGTGAAGGTCACCAGGGCGATGGCTGCCGCCAGAATCAGCACCAGGGTTTTGCGCTTGCTGCCGCTCCGGGGCTTGGGATTGGTTTCGTTCATGAGCTTCATAACCATTTCCTCCTTGGTTTTATCCGAAAAGCGAAGGCTGTCCATGGAGGTCCTGAATTCTTGGCTCAAATTGTGCTTCATACTTAGACACCCTCCTTTTCAAGGTAGGACCGGAGCATCTTCCGCCCCCGGGAGAGCCGGGCTGCAATGGCCGCCTCTTTGACTCCCAGCACGTCTCCGATCTCTTTTGACGTATAGTTTTCATAATAAAATAAGTACAGGGGTACCCGGTATTTTTCCGGCAGGGATTTTAGTCCCTCCAAAACCCCGGTTTTCGGCTCCTGAGGTGCCGTCATTGCTGCGGCCTCGTCCAGGGGAACTGTCCGTCGGAAAAAGGCACTTTTCCGGTAATCCTTGCAGGCATTTACCGTAGTGCGGATGATCCACGCCTTTTCATGCTCCACCGTATCGAACCGCAGGTCATTTGTAAGAATTTTCAGAAAGACGGTTTGACAGATATCTTCTGCGTCATAGGTCTGGCGTAAGTAGCTGTAGCTGATACGCAGAATCATGTCCGCATAAAGATCGACTAGTCGTTTTGCCTGGGCGCCATCCATCGTTAAATCACATCCTTCGTCATATGTTTGAGGTCCTCTATCCATAATACGATTCAGGGGAGATATTTCTGACATGATTCTATCATGAAATCAAAAAAATTTCATGGCGAGAAGAAACTTCCCGCCATGAATTCTACTTTTGATTTTCGTATTTCCGTTTTGTTGCCAATCCTCCCCGGATATGGCGCTCCCGTTTATTTTCGTCCAAGACCTCCCGCACCTGAGAAAAGAGATTTCTATTCGTTTCCTCAAGTCTCTGGGTCAGATCTTTATGCACTGTGGATTTGGAAATGCCAAAATGCCGGGCCGCTGCCCGGACCGTGACACGATTCTCGATGACGTACACAGCCAACTTCTGGGCTCGTTCTTCCAGGTCCTCTTTCATAGGCTTCCCTCCGATGCTGTGTGCTCTGGGAAAGCATATGCACCAAGAAGAATGGAAATTCCGTTGACAGGGAAGTGAGGAAGCGGTAAAATAACAAAAGAAAAATAACAAGGAGAATACCCCTATGATTTACTTTAATAATGACTATGCAGAGGGCTGCCACCCTAAGGTCCTGGAAGCTCTGGTGAAAACCAACCTGGAGCAGACCCCGGGCTATGGCGAGGACGAATTCTGCCGCTCAGCCGCGGAGAAAATCAAAAAGCTCTGCGGTCGGGAAAACCTCTCTGTTCACTTTCTGGTGGGAGGCACCCAGACCAATATGACCGTCATTGATGCGGCCCTGCGGCCCCATCAGGGGGCGCTGTGCGCGGTTACAGGCCACATCAACACCCACGAGACCGGGGCGGTGGAGGCAACGGGTCACAAGGTCCTGACGGTCCCCTCCGATGACGGAAAAATCACCGCTGACCAAGTCCGCAGCTACGTTACCGCCCACTGGGCCGACGGCGCTCACGAGCACCTGGCCCAGCCGAAGCTGGTGTACATTTCAAATCCCACGGAGCTGGGAACCCTCTACACCTGCTCCGAGCTGGAAAAATTGTCGAATACCTGCCGCGAACTGGGCCTGTACCTGTTCTTGGACGGCGCACGCCTGGGCTACGGCCTTATGGCGAAGGATAACGACGTCAGCATGGAGGACCTGTCAGCTTTCTGCGACGTCTTTTACATCGGCGGCACCAAAGTGGGGGCCCTCTTCGGAGAAGCCGTGGTGTTCTCAAACCTAAAACTTGCGGAGGACTTCCGTTACCTCATCAAACAGCACGGCGCCATGCTGGCAAAAGGCCGCCTGCTGGGCGTCCAGTTTGACGCCCTTATGACGGATAATCTGTACTTTGAAATCTCCGCCCACGCCGACCGTCTGGCGGACCGGCTCCGGGAGACCTTCAAAAAGTGCGGTGTGCCCTTCCTGGTGGAAAACAACACCAATCAGCTGTTCCCGATTCTGCCGGATGATGTTCTGGACGCGCTCTCCAAAACCTACGTATTCTGCGAGCAGGAGCGAGTGGATGAATCTCACCGCGCCGTTCGTTTCTGCACCAGCTGGGCAACCAAGGAAGAAAACGTGACTTCCCTTGAAAAATCCCTGGAAGAACTTCTGAAAAGAAAGTAAATTTACAACTTGTTCACCGCATTCTTAAGAAAATCAGCTATACTAAGAGAAAGGAGTGAAAGATTTGAACTTTGACAAACGATCTATGCGGAGGATTTTCCTGCTGATTGTCGGGGGAATTGTCTTCGGATGGCTTATTTTGGATACGGAGCGGGCCACAACCATGCTGGACGGCATCTGGGCGCTGTTTTCTCCCTTCGTTGCGGGAGCTGCCATCGCATTTATTTTTAACGTGCCTATGCGCAGCATCGAGCGGCGGCTGGGGGATATCCGCCGGATTGGCGTTCGCCGGGGGTTATCCATAATTGCTACAATACTTTCTCTGATTCTGGTAATTTCCCTGGTTTTTGAACTTCTGATACCCCAAATTCAGCTGACCTGGGCGTCTCTGGCAGAGAGCATCCCGCCCTTTGTGGAGCGGACCTCCAATGAGCTTGTAGTGCTCATGGATAACCACCCGGATTTGAAGCTTTGGCTTCAAGAATCGTTTAACCTGCAAAGCTTGGATTGGGCCAGCATTGTGAAAGACGCGTTGACCTTCCTGGGCAGCCAACTCAGTACGGTTATGGGCAGCGCAGTAAATGTGATTGGAAACGTCACCGGAGCCATCGTCAACACTGTCATTTCCATTGCCTTTGCGGTGTACTGCCTGATTCGGAAGGAAATTCTGGCACGGCAGGGAAGACGCATCCTCTATTCCGTCCTCCGGGAACACACGGCGGACGAAGTGATCCGGATTGCCCGGCTGACCAACAACACCTTTGCAAACTTCATCTCCGGCCAGTTCCTGGAGGCGTGTATTTTAGGGGCCCTTTTTGCCATTGCCATGGCCATTTTCCGGATGCCCTACATTCCCCTGGTCAGCGTCATCATTGCTGTAACAGCCCTGGTTCCTGTGGTGGGCGCCTTTGTGGGATGCGTCGTTGGTGCGTTCTTCATTTTGGTGAATGACCCCATCCAAGCCCTGTCCTTTGTGGCCATGTTCCTGGTGCTCCAGCAGTTGGAGAACAACCTGATCTATCCGAGAGTGGTGGGTACTTCCATCGGCCTGCCTGGCATGTGGGTGCTGGTTGCCGTGACGGTGGGCGGCGGCCTCATGGGCGTGGGCGGCATGCTGCTGATGATTCCGCTGGCCTCTGTGCTTTATACACTGGTAAGAGAATTTACTGACAAGCGCCTGGCGGAGCGAAATATTCCCCCAGAAAAACTCCTGGACCAGCCCCCGGAGCTGCGTTCTCATTTCCAGCAAAAGCGGGAACGGAAACGGCTTCAGAAGATGAAAGAGCAGCTCCAAAAGATACAAAACCAAAAGAAATAATAAAAAGGAACCCTCGGCCGCTATGGCTGAGGGTTCTTTCTGCATGTTATATGCCCAACAAAAATGATCAGAGGGTTGTAAATTCGTAATTCTCAAATTTGAGCTGGTCGCCAAGGTCCACTCCGAAGGGGAGCAGTGCAATGGCGACCTCGGAGACAACCCCAGTGTCCTCGTAGCGGACATAGGCATAATCCCCGCGGATATCCACGACTGTACAGATCATATTTCTCCTTACCGAATAAAATTTGTCATGACCCGATCATCATATTCCGGCAGACCAAAGGTTTCTTTCCCCAGGGCGATGGACTTCATAAGAAAGGCCATGTTCTTTGCCAGGTTCCGAACCGTGGCTATACCTTCCGCATCCTGCTGGGCCTCTCCGGGGAGACGGCCGTGGAGACTGTTCCAATAGTGACTGGAAGCCACAGGCATTCCGGAAATGGTGAAGTATTTGTTCAGTTCGTCGAAGGTGGCAGAGCAGCCGCCTCTCCGGGCGACCACCACGCTGGCGCCTACCTTCATCCGCTTATCAAAGGATGTGCTGTAAAAGAGACGGTCCAGGAAGGCGATCAAGGTTGCGTTGGCAGAGGCGTAATACACGGGGCTTGCCACCACCAAACCGTCGGCTTCCTGGAATTTGGGAGCCGCTTCATTTACAGCGTCGTCAAAAACACATTTTCCTGCTTTCTTGCAGGTGTTGCAGGCGATACATCCCCGAACGGCGTTTGACCCAACATTCAGGATTTCGGCTTCTACACCCTGGGCCTCAAAAACTTCCGCCATGTTTTTTAACGCCAAAGCGGTGTTCCCATTGGGCCTGGGACTTCCGTTTATAAGCAAAACCTTCAAAATAACACTCCTTTCCATAAAAAACCCGCCCTCAGGTAGGCCCTGAGGGCGGGCAATTCAGTTTATGCGGATGTGAAAGGAATTAGTCCTTGTACATCTCGACCAGCTTCACCAGGTGCTCGTAACGCTCCTTAGCGGCAGCCTCGTTCTTAGCGAACAGGTCGGTAGCGCGCTCGGGGAACTCACGGGTCAGACGGCTGTAGCGGGCCTCGTTCATCAGGAATTCCTGATAGCCATCCTTGGGAGCCTTGCTGTCCAGCTGGAACTTGCCGGTCTCCTTGGAGGGATCGAACCGGAACAGGTTCCAGTAGCCGCACTCGACGGCCTTCTTCATCTCAGCCTGGCAGTTCATCATGCCGCCCTTGATGGAGTGCATCTCACAGGGAGCATAGCCGATGATCAGGGAGGGACCATGGTAGGCTTCAGCCTCGGTGATGGCCTTCAGGGTCTGAGCGGGGTTGGCGCCCATGGCGATCTGAGCAACGTAGACATAGCCGTAGCTCATAGCGATTTCGGCCAGGGACTTCTTCTTGGTCTCCTTACCGGAGGCAGCAAACTGAGCAACCTGACCGATGTTGGAAGCCTTGGAAGCCTGTCCGCCGGTGTTGGAGTAGACCTCGGTATCGAAGACGAAGATGTTCACGTCCTTGTTGGAGGCGAGAACGTGGTCAACGCCGCCGAAGCCGATGTCGTAAGCCCAGCCGTCGCCACCGAAGATCCACACGGACTTCTTGGACAGGTAGGACTTCTTGGACAGGATGTCCTTCACGGTGTCGCAGCAGACGTTGGCTTCCAGGTTGGCAACGAGAGCAGCGGTAGCGGCCTTGTTGGCTTCGCCATCGTTGAAGGTATCGAGCCATGCCTGGCAAGCGGCCTTCCGCTCCTCGGAGGCGGTGTTCTCCATGACGGAACGAACCTTGTTCGCCAGAGACTCACGGATCACAGCCTGGGCGGTGTACATACCAAGACCGTGCTCGGCGTTGTCCTCAAACAGGGAGTTTGCCCAAGCGGGGCCCTTGCCCTCAGCGTTCACGGTGTAGGGAGAGGTAGCAGCAGGACCACCCCAGATGGAGGAACAGCCGGTGGCGTTGGAGATGTACATCCGATCGCCGAACAGCTGGGTCACGAGACGGGCGTAGCTGGTCTCGGCACAGCCGGCGCAGGAACCGGAGAACTCCAGCAGAGGCTTGCGGAACTGAGAACCCTTAACGGTAGCGTCCTGCATATCCTTCTTCTCGGAGACCTTGGCAACCATGTAGTTGAAGACTTCCTGCTCGGCCAGCTCCTGCTCCTGAGGAACCATGGAGATAGCCTTGGTGGGGCAGACGCCGACACAGACGCCGCAGCCCATGCAGTCCAGAGGAGACACGGCCATGGTGTACTTGTAGACACCCTTGCCCTTGCCGGCCTTCACGTCCACCAGACGGGCACCGGCGGGAGCGGCAGCAGCCTCAGCCTCGGTCAGAGCGTAGGGACGGATGGTAGCATGGGGGCAGACATAGGCACAGTTGTTGCACTGGATGCACTTGGTCTCGTCCCAGTGAGGAACGGTGACGGCAACGCCGCGCTTCTCGTAAGCGGAGGCACCCAAGGGGAACTGACCGTCGGGCAGCTCGGCGAAGGCAGAGACGGGGAGGCTGTAGCCGTCCATCTTGCCCACGGGGGTCAGGATGTTCTTAACAACCTTAACGGTGTCCTCACGGCCTTCCAGAGCCAGCTCGGGCTTGTTGTCCTCGGCGGTAGCCCAGGAAGCGGGCACGTCGATCTTGACATAAGCGGTAGCGCCGGCATCGATGGCGTTCCAGTTCTTCTCAACAACGTCGCGGCCCTTCTTCAGGTAGGAGTGCTCTGCAGCGTCCTTCATGTACTTGATGGCATCCTCAGCGGGCATAACTTTAGCCAGAGAGAAGAATGCGGACTGCAGGATGGTGTTGGTACGCTTGCCCATGCCGACCTTGATGGCCAGGTCAATGGCGTTGATGGTGTACAGCTGGATGTTGTTGTTGGCGATGTAGCGCTTGGAAGCGGCATCCAGGTGATGCTCCAGCTCCTCCATGGACCACTGGCAGTTGATCAGGAACACGCCGCCGGGCTTGACGTCCTGAACAATCTTGAAGCCCTTGGTGATGTAGGAGGGGTTGTGGCAGGCCACGAAATCGGCTTTGTTGATGTAGTAAGGAGACTTGATGGCATTGTCACCGAAACGCAGGTGAGAAACGGTAACGCCGCCGGTCTTCTTGGAGTCGTACTGGAAGTAAGCCTGTACGTACTTGTCGGTGTGGTCACCGATGATCTTGATGGAGTTCTTGTTGGCGCCAACGGTGCCGTCGCCGCCCAGACCCCAGAACTTGCACTCGATGGTGCCTTCGGCAGCGGTGTTGGGAGAAACCTTCTCTTCCAGAGACAGGTTGGTCACATCGTCCACGATGCCGATGGTGAACTCGTGCTTGGGAGCGTCCTTAGACAGCTCTTCGTAAACGGCAAAGATGGAAGCGGGGTGGGTATCCTTGGAACCCAGACCGTAACGACCGCCGATGACAGTCACATCGCTGCGGCCGGCCTTGGCCAGAGCCATAACCACATCCTGATACAGAGGCTCGCCCTGGGAGCCGGGCTCCTTGGTACGGTCCAGCACAGCGATCTTCTTGGCAGTGGCAGGAATGGCAGCCAGCAGCTTGTCAGCGCAGAAGGGACGGAACAGACGGACCTTCACCAGGCCGACCTTTTCGCCGTGAGCGTTCAGGTAGTCAATGACTTCCTCAGCCACGTCATTGATGGAGCCCATGGCAACGATAACGCGGTCAGCGTCGGCAGCGCCATAGTAGTTGAACAGCTGGTAGTTGGTGCCCAGCTTCTCGTTGACCTTAGCCATGTACTTCTCAACCACTGCGGGCAGGGCGTTGTAGTACTTGTTGCAGGCCTCACGATGCTGGAAGAAGATGTCGTCGTTCTCGTGGGAGCCGCGCATAGCGGGACGCTCGGGGTTCAGAGAGTGGTCACGGAAAGCCTGGACAGCTTCCATGTTGCACATTTCCTTCAGGTCCTCGTAGTCCCAGATGGCGATCTTCTGGATCTCGTGGGAG